>Ga0256827_10000254_pt1 | contig 31865 bp, 23 predicted proteins | sample CV84metaG_FD_185977 | JGI IMG/M metagenome (GOLD analysis project Ga0256827, IMG submission 185977) | Hydrothermal vent microbial communities from East Pacific Rise, Pacific Ocean - CV84 | ecosystem: Environmental > Aquatic > Marine > Hydrothermal vents | place: Pacific Ocean: East Pacific Rise...
TGTGTATGGAGTTCTTCCTATTTTTATATCTGCTTGATTGAAATCTTCAATCCAAAAAGAAGCATTACTTATGTACGAAAATTTGGGAGTTAATGTCAAAGTTTTTGCTTCAGTTAAGACAGTGTCGATATCAATATAATCGTAAAAAGGGTATTCCTCACGAGTTGCAGCAATTCCGTTTAGCTTTATACCTGCCCTAAGTGTTATTTTCTGACTTCCTGTGTTTAATACAGGAAATCGTGCAGGTATCTCGTAATTTCCCTGATAATTATCGTTAATATATACCCAAACATCGGTAATAGCATGATTATTACTACCTTCTTTTGATTCATCGTTAATAACAACTGCTACTGTGTCGATTTGTATGTATGCAGGAATGCCTTCATCTTTGCCTTCGCAAGATGCTAAAACAACAACCACAACAATAATTGCAAATATGAATAGTCTCATTAAATTTGTTTAATTGTATTGCAACGAATTAATTTTATAATTATTGTATTAGTCTATTTGTTTTTCTGCAAATTTCATTTTTTCTAAAATCATATGTGCAGCTTGTAATGCTCTATATCCGTCCTCTAAAGTAACAGGAGGTACGGTGTCGTTTGCTATTGATTTGTAGAAACAAGTTAACTCGTCTAAAATTGCATTATTAGGCTCCACTTTAGGTTTGTCAAAAGAAAATTCTTTCATTCCTTTTCCTTCGCCCAAATCAATATTTACAGCTAATGGGTCAGGTTCTCCATCAACATCTTTTATTTGAACAATTTCAGAAACCTTATCAAGAAAATCTACCGAAATATATGCATCACGTTGAAAAAATCTTGATTTACGCATATTTTTCATCGATATTCTGCTTGCAGTTAAATTTGCAACACAACCATTATCAAACTCAATTCGTGCATTTGCAATATCAGGTGTATCACTAACTACAGCAACTCCTCCTGCACTAATTTTTTTTATGTTAGATTTTACAACGCTTAAAACTATGTCTAAATCATGAATCATTAAATCTAGTACCACAGGTACATCTGTACCTCTTGGGTTAAACATTGCAAGACGATGAGTTTCGATAAACATCGGATTTTCTATCTTGTCTTTTGTTGCTGTAAAAGCCGGGTTAAATCGTTCAACATGCCCAACCTGAACCTTAACTTCGGCTTCATTAACTAATTTTATTAGTTGTTCTGCTTCTTCTAAAGTGTTGGTAACAGGCTTTTCAATAAAAATATGACGTCCTTTTTTTAAGGCATCAACAGCACAATCGAAATGAGAAATTGTTGGTGTTACAATATCTATTGCATCTACATTATCAATAAGTTCGTAAACATCATCGTAAGCTTTTATACCGTACTCAGCAGAAACTTTTTCAGCATTTTCTTTTTCCGAATCATAAAAACCTACTAACTCAAAACCTTCAATTTCTTTCAAAAGTTTTATATGTATTTTACCTAAATGACCTGCACCAAGTACTCCTATTTTTACCATGTTTTTTTTTACAAAAATATACTATTTAACAGTGCATATTACTATGTTAAAAGTATTTTATTAACATACATTTAAACAATTTTTCAATACCATTATTTACATAAGTAAATAAATTTACACTGTATTATTAATATCAGAGTATACAAATCTAGCACATATACCTATGTATTCCAGAAAATTAAAAATAAACAACAATTTAGGTTTTATTATAAATTCATTATTGTACATTAACTTGTAATTGTTACTTTTGTATAGAATTAATAAAATGAATTAAAATGGCAAATGTTTCAGATATTAAAAACGGTCTTTGTATTGAATTTAACGGAGGTTTATTCTCTATTGTATCGTTTCAGCACGTTAAGCCTGGAAAAGGTCCTGCTTTTGTAAGAACAAAACTTAAAAACTTAGAAACAGGTAAAGTTATTGATAACACCTTTGCAGGAAGTGCAAAAATTAACACTATTCGTATTGAGCGTCGTCCTCACCAGTATTTATATCAAGACGATATGGGATTTGTTTTTATGCATAACGAAACATACGAGCAAGTTACTATACCCGAAAAACTTATTGATAATCACTTGCTTTTAAAAGAAGGAATGAATGTTGATATAGTTGTTCATGCTGATGAAGAAACGCCTTTACAGGTTGATTTACCACCATTTGTAGAAATGAAAGTAACATACACAGAGCCTGGTTTAAAGGGAGATACTTCATCGTCAACTGCTCTTAAAAAAGCTACTCTTGATGATAAATTAGAAATTATGGTTCCTCTTTTTGTAAATCAAGATGATGTTATTAAGGTTGATACTCGTGATGTGTCGTACTCAGAGCGCGTAAAATCATAGCGTAGTGTACGGCTAAAATTTCCGATTTTTTCGTTACGCTTGTCTTTTAAACAGTCATTTACTTATGTAAACTCCTTTTTTAAAAGACTTCGCAAGCCTCAAACTCGAAAATTTTAACTTGTACACATATTAATTGCAGGTTAATTTCTGTAAAAAATTAATAAAAAAATACTAAAATGAAATTTTCAAGAACTTATAAGTTAGAAGAAATTGCCGATATAATTGGTGCCGAAATTATTGGTGATAAAGATTTTCCGGTAACAGGTATTAACGAAATACATATGGTTGAAAATGGTGATATTACCTTTGTTGACCATCCTAAATATTATAATAAAGCATTAAACTCTAATGCTACTATTATTCTTATTAATAAAAAACTCGACAGACCGGAAGGTAAGGCTTTGCTTTATTCTGAGGACCCGTTCAGAGATTATAATATTTTAACTCGTAAGTTCAGACCGTTTACACCATCTGATAAAAATATTAGCGAATCAGCTCAAATTGGCGAGGGTACAGTTATTCAGGCTGGTGCTTTTGTTGGAAACAATGTGAAAATTGGTAAAAACTGTATTATTCACGCAAATGTTAGCATTTACGATAATGTTGAGATTGGCGATAATGTAATTTTACATTCAGGCGTTATTTTAGGAGCCGATGCTTTTTATTTCCAGAAACGTCAAGATGGTTGGCATAAAATGCATTCTTGCGGTAATGTTATTATTAAAGATAATGTTGAAATTGGAGCTCAATGCACAATAGATAAAGGTGTTTCAGGTAATACAATTATTGATAAAGGTTGTAAATTTGATAATGGTACACAAGTTGGACACGATACATATATTGGTAAACGTTGCTTAATTGGTGCACATTGTGCTATTGCAGGTGTTACTATTATCGAGGACGATGTAAACATTTGGGCAAATGTTTCAATAAATAAAGATATTGTTATAAAATCAGGAGCTACAATTCTTGCTATTTCAGCTGTTGATAAAACTATTGAAGGCGACGGAAAAGTTTATTTTGGTGCTCCGGTTATGGAAGCTCGCCAGAAGTGGAAAGAAATGGCTTATATTAGAAAGCTACCTGAGATTATAGAAAAACTAGGACTATAATTTGTTTGTAAAGCTCACTATTTTCGTTACGCTTATTCTAAAAATGTTCATTTACTTATGTAAACTCACATTTGTTAGAATTTCGCAAGCCTCAATATTAAACTTTACAAATCAAATTAATTAAATTATTAATTAAAATGGCATTAATAAAATCGGTAAGAGGATTTGACCCAAAGTTTGGAGAGAACTGCTATTTGGCTGAAAATGCTACAATTGTTGGTGATGTAATTATTGGCGACGATTGTAGTTTTTGGTTTAACACCGTAATTCGTGGCGATGTAAACTCTATTCGTATAGGTAATAAAGTAAATATTCAAGACGGAACAGTTTTGCATACTCTATACGAAAAATCTACAGTTGAAATTGGCGATAATGTTTCGGTTGGTCATAATGTAACTATACACGGAGCTAAAATAGAAAAGAATGTTTTAGTTGGAATGGGGGCAACAATTTTAGACCATGCAGTAATTGGCGAAAACTCAATAATTGCAGCAAATTCGTTAGTTCTTACAGGTATAAAAGTAGAACCTAATAGTATTTATGCAGGAGTTCCTGCAAAGCGAATTAAAACCATTGAACCTGGGCAATCAAAAGAAATGATACAGAAAATAGCTAATAATTATTTGATGTATGCAAGTTGGTTTAAAGAAGATGAGTAAATAATATTTGATACCTACGGCATCAAATTTGTATTACGCAAATTTTAATTATAAATATATAATTCCGTAAGAATTATCAGAGACATATTAAAAAGAACCCGTAGGGTTCTCACGTTTATAGAACAAAAAGTAAATAGAAAAAACTACTCAGTATGAGTCGCACAAAAGCTTTTTCACAACATAATGAAACAAGTATTTAACATATTATTTTTATTAATTATTAGCCTAACAGCTGTTTTCAGTCAGAATAATAATCTTGTAAAATACACTCCTGAATACCAATTTAAAGAAGGTATCTATGTTGATTTTAACTCATTTAAAACCAATAACCCTATTACTATATCAACAATTGTTACAAATATACCGCTAAACGATATTGAGTTTTTTAATAAGTTATTGAAAAAAGAAAAAATCTCATTTTACGATAATAATGGCATAAAACAGTCAATCGAAACAAAGCATTTATGGGGATACTCAAAACATAACACAGCCTATATAAATTACGATGGAAACTTTTATCGTATTCCAACAATTGGCAAAATATCACAATTTATTGCTAGTGTTACTGTTGTTAGAACCGCGTCAGACCCATTTTACGGAGGCGGATATTATGGAGGAATAGGACCTACAACTACGTATGAAGATAAGGAAACCAAGAAATTTTTATTAAGTCTGGAAGACGGTACTATTTACGAAAACAATTATAAGAATGTAGAAAAGTTACTCTTGTCAGATAAACAAATATATAATGAATATATGTCGTTAAAAAAACGTAAACGAAAGCAATTGTCGTATATGTATATTAAAAAGTTTAATAATACAAATCCTATCTATTTTCCAAAAAATTAATTTGTGATTGATTTATTAAAATTAAAAGAATTAGCCAAAAATAAAGAACAGGAAAATAAAAAATTCCTGAAAAAATTACGTTCAAAAAAACCTAAAAATTTAGATCCTATTGTACACAATTTACATGATGAGGTTTTTGAACATATTGATTGTTTAGAATGTGCAAATTGTTGTAAAACATTAGGTCCAAGAATTACCAATAAGGATATTAAACGACTTGCAAAGCACTTAAAACTTTCGGAAGAAAAATTTATTAGTCAATATTTAAAAATTGATGAGGATAACGATTATGTTTTTGCATCAATGCCTTGCCCTTTTCTTATGCCCGATAATTATTGTATGGTTTACGAACATCGCCCAAAAGCTTGCCTAGAATACCCACATACCGATAGTCGCAAATTTTACAAATTGCTAAATATTACTCAAAAAAATGCATCAACTTGCCCTGCTGTTTACGAAGTTATTGAGGGCTTAAAAATTGAGTATGCTGATAAAAAATAGGCTTGTAAAATCAGCAAAAGCGAAAATATAAACTTTTAGACCATCTTTATAAAATATAAAGCGTACCTTTGTAAGCTATTTAAGAATATTTTAATGTATTCTCAATTAAGTAATTGTCATATTTTTTTGGGGAGAGTACGTTAGAAAAACACAAAAAGTATGATAAAATTTGATGAATTAGGATTGAATAATAACATCCTAAAAGCAGTAACTGAGCTTGGTTTCGAAAACCCAACTCCAGTTCAAGAAAAAACAATCCCTTATATTTTAGAGTTTGAAACAGACCTAATTGCACTTGCACAAACAGGTACTGGTAAAACAGCTGCATTTGGACTTCCTGTTATTGAAAAGGCAGACGTAAGCAATAAAAATGTACAGTGTTTAATACTTAGCCCAACCCGTGAGTTAGCAATTCAAATTGCAAACGATTTAACAAATTACACAAAATATATAAAGGGATTTAATGTAATTCCTGTATATGGAGGAGCGAGCATAGATACACAAATAAGAAGTCTTAACAAAGGTGGACAAATTGTTGTTGGAACACCAGGTAGAGTTAACGACCTAATTAAACGTAAAAAGCTAAGAGTTAATCATATTCAATGGTTAATATTAGATGAAGCTGACGAAATGTTAAATATGGGTTTTAAAGATGAGCTTGATGCTATTCTTGAAAACACACCAGAAGAAAAACAAACATTACTTTTCTCAGCGACAATGCCTAAAGAAGTTTATTCAATAGCAAATCGCTATATGAAAAACCACGAACAAATTAAAGTTGGTGGAAGTAACAAAGGTGCAGATACTGTTTCGCACGAGTTTTATGTTGTACATGCACGCGATAGATATATGGCTCTTAAACGATTGGCTGACATGAATCCCGATATTTACGGTATTGTATTTTGCCGTACTCGTAGAGAAACAAAAGAGGTAGCCGATAAACTTATTAAAGATGGTTATAATGCTGATGCATTGCATGGCGATTTATCGCAAGCACAGCGCGACCATGTAATGTTACGTTTTAGAGAAAAAAACTTGCAGATTTTGGTTGCAACTGATGTTGCTGCTCGTGGATTAGATGTAAACGATTTAACTCACGTAATAAACTATAATTTACCTGATGAGTTAGAGGCATATATTCACCGTAGCGGACGTACAGGTCGTGCGAACAACAAAGGCGTTTCTATTGCAATAATTAATACTCGCGAACAAGGAAAAATTAAGCAAGTAGAAAAAAAAGTTGGTAAAAAATTCGAGCGTAAAGAAATTCCAACAGGAAAAGAAATATGTGAGATTCAGCTATACAATATTATGAATAAAATTGAAAATATTGAAGTTGATGAAAAGGAAATAGCTCCGTATTTACCTAAGATTTTCGAAAGTTTAGAGCATTTAAGTAAAGAAGAATTAATTAAACGTATAGCTTCGGTTGAATTTAATCGCTTTTTAGAATATTATAAAAACTCTAAAGATATAAATGTTTCGGAACGCGAACGCAAAAACGAAGCAGGAAAAGGTGAAAGACGTGGCGACCGCCCAAGACGTAATAGCGTAGATTATACTCGCTTTTTTATAAATGTAGGTAAGAAAGATGATTTAACAGCATCTAGATTAATTGGCTGGGTAAACAGAAACTTGAAAAATGATAAAGCCGGATTTGGTAAAGTTGATATACTAAAAAGTTTTTCATTTTTTGAAGTTGAAAAGAAGTATGAATCAGATGTTTTAAATTCATTAAACAATAACCAATATGATGGTAAAAAGGTTGCCGTAGAGATTTCCGAAGAAAAGAAAAAATCTTATAGCGATAAACAATACTCATCAAACCGTGATGGTGGAGGCGATTACAAACGTAAAAAGAACTACAGCAGCCCCAACTCTAGAGATAAAAAAAGCAACTCAGGAAGCAGGCGTAGAAGACGATAATTATAATACAAACCATAACTAAATAACCTGAATTCGATATCCGATTCAGGTTATTTTTTTGATATAATTTAAAACTTTTTAACAAAAAGATCTTAGTTAATATAATTTAACATTTATATATTGCACCAAATTATACCAAATGAATTGTCAAATTTTAATAAACATTTGATTGTTATTTTGATATTAAAAATTATTTATGAAAATATTAATTACAACAATACTTTTAACCCTTATTATAGTATCAGGATTTTCCCAAGAATTCACAATAAGTGGTAATATAAAAGATGCCTCAGATGGTGAAGATTTATTAGGCGTAAATATTCTTGTTAAAGAATTAAAAGGAGTAGGTGCAACAACAAATACATATGGCTTTTATTCACTATCATTACCAAAAGGTAAATATACATTTATATACAGCTTTATTGGTATGAAAGATATTGAAATTAAAGTAAATTTAAACAAAAATATAAGAAAAAATATTGAACTAAGTGCAGGAACAGAACAACTTGATGAAGTTATTATTACCGGAGAAAAAGAAAATAAAAATATTACAGCTAACAATATTGGGGTTACAGCTCTAAACATAAAAGAAATAGAAACAATACCTGTATTAATGGGCGAACAAGACATAATGAAAACTATACAACTAATGCCAGGAGTAAAATCAGCAGGAGAAGGAAGTTCTGGTTTTTTTGTTCGTGGTGGAGGTGCAGACCAAAACCTAATTTTATTAGATGGCGCACCTGTATACAACGCTTCGCACATGCTAGGTTTTTTCTCAGTTTTTAATTCTGATGCAATAAAAGATGTAAAACTATACAAAGGAGCTGCACCTGCCGAGTTTGGTGGGCGTTTATCGTCAGTTATGGATATTAGAATGAAAGAGGGAAACTCTAAACACTTATCTGTAAGTGGAGGTATCGGGTTAATTTCATCTCGATTAACTATCGAAGCTCCTATTGTTAAAAACAAAGGCTCATTTATTATTTCAGCAAGAAGAACTTATGCCGATATGTTTTTAAAATTATCTCACGACGAAAAACTCAATAAGTCAAAATTATTTTTCTATGATTTAAATTTAAAAGCAAACTACCGTTTTGGGGCAAATGATAGAATCTTTCTATCAGGATACTTTGGTAGAGATAAATTTGGGTTTTCTAACAAATTTGGCTTTAATTGGGGAAACAAAACAGGTACTTTAAGATGGAATCATATATTTAATGAAAAATTATTCTCTAATACAACACTTATATATAGCGATTATAATTATGAAATAAATATTCATGATGGTTTAATTAAAATTGGTTCTGATATACAAGATTTTAATGTTAAACAAGATTTCGACTATTATCTAAATAAAAATAATAAAATAAAAATTGGAGGAAATGTTATTTATCATACCTTTAAACCTGGCGATATAGATGTTGATGATAATGTTGGATTTAACTCAAGTAGTATAGAAAATAGATATTCACTTGAAAGTGCTGTGTATATATCAAATGAGCAGAAAATAGGTAGTAAGTTTAATATTAATTATGGAATAAGGTATACAAATTTTACACAATTAGGTCCGGGTGATATGTTCTCGTATAATGCTTACGGAGATATTATTGATACAACAACTTATGCCGATAATGAAAAGGTGGTAAGTTATAATGGTTGGGCTCCAAGAATTTTAGCTAATTATACAATAAATAAATCAAGCTCAATAAAGGCTTCTATATCTAGGAATTACCAATATTTACATATGTTATCAAACTCAACATCTGGTACACCATTAGATGTATGGATGCCAAGTAGTAATAACATTAAACCAGAAATTGCAGACCAAATAGCATTCGGTTATTTCCGAAATTTTAAAAATAATTTATTCGAATTCTCGACAGAAATTTACTACAAAAAAATACAAAACGCTTTAGATTATAAAACAGGTGCAGAAGTAACACTTAACGAAGCAGCGGAAGGGCAGTTGTTGTTTGGAGAAGGTCGTGCATATGGAATAGAGTTTTTCTTTAAAAAGCGAAAAGGTAAATTTACAGGTTGGCTAAGTTATACATTAGCAAGGTCTGAAATAAAACTAGATGAAATAAATGATGGCAATTGGTATCCTACTCATCAAGATAGAACTCATGATATTTCTATTGTTGGAATGTATCAAATAACTGAGCGGCTAAATGTATCAGGCTCTTGGGTGTATTATACAGGAAATGCAGTAACTTTTCCTAGCGGAAAATATACTGTTGATGGGCAAATATTTAATTTATATACCGAAAGAAATGGTTATAGAATGCCACACTATCATAGAATGGATTTGGGTGTAACATTAAAAGGTAAGATTTATAAATATTTATTGAATCCTGACACAGGAGAAAAAAAGAAAATAAAAAAACGTTTTCAGTCTAGTTGGAATTTTTCTGTTTATAATTTATACATGAGAGAAAATGCTTACATGATAAGCTTTGAACAAAGTGAAACAGATCCAAATAAAACTGAAGCAGTTCAGCTTTCGTTGTTTAAAATAATACCATCAATAACTTATAACTTCAAATTTTAGTAATTATGAAAATTATATATAAAATATCAACTTTAGTAATATTATTAGTAGTATTTAATTCGTGCGAAAAAGTAATAGATTTAGATTTAAAAGATGCTAAACAGCAAATAGTTGTTGATGCAAATATTTATAATGGAGCAGGAAACAATGTTGTTATACTAACAAAGTCAGGTAATTTTTACGAATCAAACGATTTTGAAACAGTAAAGAATGCAAATGTTATTATAACAAATAATAATGGTGAAAGCTATGTATTAAACGAGGTTGAAGATGGTGTTTATAGTAACGATACGCTTGATGGTGTATTTTTAACTAAATATAATTTGAAGATATCTGCTGAAGGTAAATCAATAAGTTCTAGTTCTACCATGCCAACACTTGTTCTTTTAGATTCAATTTCAGTGGAACTAAGCGATGGTTTTGTTGGCGGTGGCGGTGGAGGAGGTGGAGGTCCTCCAAGCGATGATGTTTTTTATAAATTATTTATAAATTTTACAGACCCATCTAATGAACAAAACTATTACAGAATTAAAACAAGAGTTAATGGTTCTGATATATCGGATATTTATGTTGTTGATGATGGTTTATTTAATGGTTTAACCACTAGATTACCTTTGGGTATAGATGGATTTACCGAAGGTGATATTGTGACTATTAATTTAATAAGTATCGATAAAGCTAATTACGAATATTATAGATTATTGGGTGAGAACGGTATGAATGCTATGACTACCTCCGCAGGTAATCCAGTATCTAATGTTGATGGAGAGGATGTAATTGGTGTTTTTGGAGCTAATGCTTTTGATAGTAAAACGGTAACAATTGAATAATTAACGTGAGCTATTTTTGTTGCGTTAATTTAATAATTCGTTAAATAATTCTTCAATATCTTTACTAGATGGTCTTGGTGCATCAGAGTCAATTATGTAGCCATTTTTATCAATTAATATATAGCGTGGAACTCCATCAACCATGTAATCTTCAAAAAATGCAATATTGTTATCAGGTGCAAACAACTGTATTCCGTTTAATTCACTTGCTATTATAGATTTCCTCCAACGAGTTCTAGTATCATCTTTGCAAATACTCACGAAGGCAATATCGTTGTCTTTATATTTAGCTTCTAATTCTTCTAAATACGGGATTTCTTTTCTACAAGGAAGACACCATAAAGACCAAATATCAATATATACAATTTTACCTTTTAAGTCTTCAAGTTTAACTAAATTGCTATCAACATCAAAAAATTCAAATGTTGGAGAAATATTACCTTTTTGTATTCTTTTAATCTTATTATATGTTTCTTCAATTAGTTTTAAATACTCTTTATTGGTAATAATTGACTTCAATTTTTGATACGAGTGCTCTGGCTCTTTCAAGCTATTAAAATCATATTTTCCAAAATAATAAGCAACTTCTTGTCGAATATTTTTATTTTTAATTAATGTATCTACAATATCAATAAATGTATTATTATATACGTCTATACTAATAGTGGTATCATTATCTTTCAATAAATCTGAAGTTAATTTTCTGACATATGAGTTTACAAAATTAATGTAGTTAGGCAATATTAATAGCCTTTCATTATTCACATCTATGCTATCGTAAGGATTAAAAAATGTATCAGATACTTTGAAATCTTTATCACCGGTAACAAACCTATGTATTCCTTCAAAATCTGTAAATTTTAATAAATAATCTGTCTGAATATTTTCATATTCAATAAATAAAAAATCCTTATCAAAATCATTTTTATATTTATTAAAAAGATTTAGCCTTAAATTATACAACGAGTCTGTAAGTTTAACAAACTTAGCTTCGTCGAGTTTTCCGTAATACCCATAATAGTTTAACTCGCCAAAGTTCTCTTCTAATAAAAATTTTTCTGCTAAATAATTATTTTCAACAGCTCCTTTACCCGAGTATTTTAAGCTCTCATCAAAATCTTTTGTATTTAATGAAATATTAATGTCGAAACTTGGTTTTAAAAAACATACAGTACTTTCTGTACCATCACCAATTCTATAATATGCCATTGGCAACAAAACAGAATCACGTATTACTTTACCTTCTATTACATTAAAAACTTTTAAAGCTGAATCACCATAAAATTCTGTAATAAACAATGAATCACTATTTTGATTTTCTATATTCCCATCTGAAAAATAAATATATTCTTTTCCTTTGTTTTCATTACAAGAAACTAGAAAAGCCATTATAAGCACTAGAATTAAACCTAACCTTATCATAATTATGTATTTTAATTATTTAAATCGCTTTATTTCACCTGATTTAATACGAGCAAAATAACTTTTTAAATCGCTATATACTTCTGGTGATAATATTAAAAGTCCAATTATATTTGGAAAAGCCATTGAAAGAATCATCATATCAGCAAAATCCATTACAGCTCCCATTGATGATGCTGCACCAACAACAGTAAACAGTAAGAAAATTAAAAAGAACACATACTTTGCATAACTTCTTTTTCCTGTATATTTTTCAAATATATTTCCAAAAAGATAATCAAAGCCCTTAAGTCCATAATACGACCAAGATATCATTGTAGAAAAAGCAAAAAGCATTATTGCAACAACTAAAACATAAGGAAACCATGAAAACACACTTCCAAAAGCCTTTGATGTAAGTTGTGCTCCGTCAAGACCAGCTGCTAATTCTGGATTTTGATATCCTGTAAAGATAATTACAAAAGCTGTTAACGAACAAATAATTACTGTATCAACAAAAGGCTCTAACAAAGCAACAATACCCTCACTAATAGGCTCGTCTGTTTTAACAGCAGAGTGAGCTATACTAGCCGAACCAATACCGGCTTCATTAGAAAAAGCAGCTCGTTGAAAGCCAACTATTATAACACCTAACACGCCTCCTTTTAATGCTTCAGGATTAAAAGCTCCATTATATATCATCGAAAAAACATGTCCTATTTCTTTTATATCCATGGCAATAATAACAACAGCTGCAATTAAATAAAGTACAGCCATAACAGGAACAATTTTTTCTGTTACTTTTGCTATTCCTTTAATTCCTCCTATTATTACTATTCCAACCAAAACAGCCATTCCTACGCCAAAATACGCTCCATGACCTTGTAGTGCAGGCACCAACATCTCAAATTGTTGAAAAGCTTGATTTGATTGAAACATATTTCCTCCTCCAAATGAAGCACCTATTACTAAAATGGCATACACAAACGCTAGACCAATGCCTAAGTATTTGAAAGCTGTTCCTTTTTTTGCTAAGCCTTTACTTAAATAATGCATAGGACCTCCAGAAACCTCACCGAAAGCATTGATTGTTCTATACTTAACACCAAGAGTAACCTCCACAAATTTACTTGACATTCCTATTAAGCCAGCAATAATCATCCAAAACGTAGCTCCCGGACCTCCAATAGTGATTGCTATAGCAACTCCGGCAATATTTCCTAACCCAACCGTACCCGAAAGTGCCGTAGCAAGTGCTTGAAAATGCGAGACTTCACCAGCATCATCAGGATTATCAAATTTTCCTTGAACAAGTTCTATCGAATGTTTAAAACCACGAATATTTACAAACTTCATTCTTATAGTAAAGAAAATTGCACCAAGCACAAGCCAAACAACAATAAATGGGATTCGTTTTTCAACAGGTTTTCCGTTTTCATCTATAAATGGAGTTCCGTCATCGTGATAAACAACTGGGTCATATATTCCCATTGCTGTAAACGGATCCCAAAATAATATTTTTGCCATTCCATTAACAAATGGTTCAAATTTATCGTTAATTTTTTCGCTCAACGATTTTTTTTGTATCGATTGAATTTCTGTATTTTCCGGTATTTGTTTTAAATCATTAGCAAATGATGTATTAAAACCTATTAGGCTTATTAGTAAAACTATAATTGTATATTTCATATTATATATTTTTATCAAAAATAATAAAATTATTCTAAACTAGATGTTTCGGTATTATGTATATTGTATATCACCAACTCTTGACCTGTATGTATTTTTCTATCATTAATATTATTCCATTTTATTATGTCCTCAATAGTACATCGATAATGTAAAGCTATTTTATGAAAATACTCTCCTTTTTCAACAATATGAATTATTTTTTTCTTTCCATTAAAAACATCAATATTTTTTTTAGCTCCACTATTACAAACCAATGATTTATTTAATTCTAAAAATTGTAAAGTTTTGTTTGAAGGAAGAACTAAAGTATGAGTATAACTATCGTTAGGGATTATTCCTCGTTTATAAATTGGATTTAGTTTTTTCAAACTAATATAACTTACATTTAGCTGTTCTGCTGTTTTCCGCAACGATAAATCACCTTGTATTGAAAGAGTATCTATATTGTAATAACTATAACTATTATCTACCACATTTATATTATGGTCTTTACTATACTCAAAAGCATAAAATGCAGCTATATAAGCCGGTACATAACCCTGCGTTTCCTTAGGTAAATATTTTCGTATTTCCCAAAAATTAGTTTTTCCGCCTGATAATGCAATTGCATTTCTAACAGTACCAGGACCTCCATTATACGCAGCAAGAGCTAGTTGCCAATCGCCAAATGTACGGTATAAATACTCTAAATATCGGCAAGCTGCGTTTGTCGATTTGTACACATCTTTACGCTCGTCGATAAACGATGTAGTTTTTAAATCTAACATTCTGCCTGTATTATACATAAACTGCCAAAGTCCAACAGCTCCTGATGAAGAACGTGCATTTGGATTTAAAGCCGATTCAACAATTGAAAGATATTTTAGCTCTAAAGGCAAATCATATTTATCGAAATACTCTTCAAAAATAGGAAAATAAATTTGCGAACGTGTCATTATTTTTGTTAGCAATTTTCGCTTTCTAACAGTGTACATTTCTATATAGTTTTTAACTATATCATTGTAATTTAGCTTTATTGCACTTGTTTTATTTAATTGCAGAATACGATATTCATAAATTAAATCGTCAACAATAGGAATACTGTCATAATTAGGATTTAATGCTATCAACTCATTATTTTCGTCAAAAAAATAGTTTTCTTTTTCTAAAATAAACGAATCTATATAAGATATTTGACTATTTTTAATTTCAATTTTAAGACTATCTTCAGGTTGACCTGCATAACTACATATGACTAGAAATAACAAATACGATAAAATACTAAGTCTCATTCAGTAAAAATTGATAATCTTCAAATATCAACAAAATTTTATTTAAAGAGCTTATTTTTTATTTAAAGATATTAACTTTTTTGTGTTAAAAAACTAATCGCTATCTTTGTAAACTATGATTTTTAGTAATTTTTTGTTTAATAATATTTCCGATTTCAATAAGCTGATAGAGTTAAAAGCTGAAAGAGCAATAAATATTGAATTTATTGATTCTTCTAAAATTTCTGATAGTAAAAGTTTTGAGCAAAAAATTAGCCGACTTGTAAGTTCAATGGCAAATACTATTGGAGGTGTTATATTTTTAGGAATTAAAACAAAACGTAAAAAAGCTTTCGAACTTGAAAATATCGATAATTCTTTTTCTATAGATTGGTTAAAGTTTGTTTTAGAAAAAAACATTTTACCAACTATTGACGAGTTAAAAATTACAGAATTTAACAACGATAATTACAGAATAATTACAATAATAATACCCCGTAGTCAGAAAGCCCCACATATGGCCGATGATAATAAATATTACAGTCGAAACACAACAAATACAGTGCTTTTACAAGAACACGAAATAAGAAATTTATATACTAAAAACTCAAAGCCAGAGTTAGAATTTATAGGTGTAACAAATACAAACGGAACTCCAACAAATAAATTAGGGCAAATAGATTTTATCACGTTCTTTCCTAAGTTTTTAATTAAAAACTCAGGAGAGCAGGTCGAAGATATTTATAAAATAGAAATATCGCTTCCAGCAAGTTTACACGACGTAAATTATATTGCAATGCAAAATTATTTTACTCGTTACGACGATGATATGATTGTTTTTAGTTTTACCGGAAAAAATCCTTTATTTCAGAACGAAATATATACAATTGCAGAAGCAAAACTGATTGTAAACTCAGAAAATTTCAATGATTTTGAAAATGGAATTGTAGAAATAAAACTATTCTATAGTAAAGGAGTAAAAACTACTCAGTTAAATTTACAAAGCACATTAATTTATAATAAGCAACAATTACAAATAGAGCAGTTTGTTGGAGGAAATAGTCAATTAATTATTAGTAATTAGTCTAAAAATTGAATTCGCCGTTAAAAGTTCATATATTTGTTAATATTAAACGGTATTAAATTATGGCAACGTACATTATAGAAGTAAACGAGAAAAATAGTTTTGCAAAAAAATTAATTAATTTAATAATAGATTATGCAAAACAAGACAAAAGTATAAAGCTATTGAAGGAACCAAATAAAACAACCAAAAAAGCAATTGAAGAAGCTCGAAAAGGCGGAGGCAAGGCCTATAAAAATGCACAAGAATTAATAGATAGCTTGTAAATGCATATTTTAAAAATTACAACACAAGGTAAAAAAGATTTAAAGAAAATTAAAAAACGTTCTTTATCCGATTTATCATTAGTTTCAAATTTTATAAATTTATTGATAGAAAAAAGTTTTTCTGATATTCCATCAATAAACAAACCGCATAAACTAATAGGAAATTACAAAGATTGCTATGAAGCTCATATAAAGCCGGATTTATTAATAATTTGGAGAGAAGAAGTTAACGGTATAAGCATAATTAGAATAATTAGAGTAGGTTCTCATTCCGATTTGTTTTAAAAAAGAATAGTTAATAAAGTGGAATTTAAATTAACATCAGAATATAAGCCAACAGGCGACCAACCCGAAGCAATAAAGCAACTTGTAAAAGGTTTAAACGATGATATAAAATACCAAACTTTACTTGGTGTAACTGGTTCGGGTAAAACCTTTACAATGGCAAATGTTGTGGCTCAAATAAATAAGCCTACATTGGTATTAAGCCATAATAAAACTCTTGCAGCACAGCTTTATAGCGAGTTTAAAAAGTTTTTTCCTGAAAACCGAGTTGAGTATTTTGTATCTTATTACGATTATTATCAACCCGAAGCATTTTTACCTACAACAGGTACTTATATCGAAAAAGATTTATCGATAAACGAAGAAATTGAAAAACTGCGTTTAAGTGCAACTTCGGCATTGCTTTCGGGAAGAACAGATGTAATAATTGTATCATCGGTTTCATGTATTTACGGTATTGGGAACCCAGAAGATTTTAAAAGTAGTATTATAAAATTACATAAAGGCGAAAAAGTTAACCGTCGTAAACTTCTATTAAATTTAGTAGACAACCTATATTCACGAACCGAAAACGAATTTAAAGCAGGAACTTTTCGTGTACGTGGGGATACCGTTGATATTTTCCTTGCTTATGACGAAATGGGTATTCGTATAATTTTTTGGGACGATGAGGTTGAAGAAATTCAATCTTTTGATCCAATAAATGGAAATGTATTAGAAAATTTAGAGCAGATTTTTATATATCCGGCTAATCTTTTTGTTACATCAAAAGAAAAAACAAAACAGGCTGTTCACAAAATTCAAGATGATTTATTTGAACAAATAAAATATTTTATGAACGATGGTCGTGACCTTGAATCTAAACGAATTGAAGACCGTGTTTCTTTTGATTTGGAAATGATAAAAGAAATTGGTTATTGTTCCGGAATAGAGAATTACTCTCGATATTTCGATGGTCGTCCGGCAGGTACTCGTCCATTTTGCTTGCTCGATTTTTTTCCTGACGATTATCTTATGTTTATCGACGAAAGTCACGTAACATTGCCACAAGTTAGGGCAATGTATGGAGGGGATCGTTCTAGAAAAGAAAACCTTGTAACTTTCGGATTTCGTTTACCGGCAGCATTAGATAACAGACCTCTTAAATTTGAAGAATTTGAAGAAATTCAAAATAAAGTAATTTATGTTAGTGCAACACCTGCCGATTACGAAATAGAAAAATCAGAAGGCGTTATTGTTGAACAAGTAATTCGTCCAACAGGGCTTATAGACCCCGAAATAATAGTTCGTCCAAGTTTAAATCAAATCGATGATTTACTTAACGAAATAAATATAAGAGTTACAAAAGACGAGCGTATTTTAGTTACTACTCTTACAAAACGTATGGCAGAGGAATTAACTCTATTTTTAGGCGATGCAGGCATTCGCTGTAGATACATCCATTCCGATGTTGACACTCTTGAACGTGTTGAAATATTAGACGATTTACGTGCCGGCAGATTCGATGTTTTAATTGGAGTAAACTTACTAAGAGAAGGTCTTGATTTACCAGAAGTTTCACTTGTAGCAATTATTGATGCGGATAAAGAAGGATTCTTACGTTCAGCACGTGCTTTAACACAAACAGCAGGTCGTGCTGCCAGAAATATTGATGGTAAAGTAATTATGTATGCCGATAAAATTACAAAATCGATGCAACAAACTATTGACGAGACTGACAGACGAAGAGAAAAACAAATAGCATATAATGTTAAACACAACATTACACCAACTCAAGCAATTAATACTCGCGGAAGCGATTTAATTAAAAATAAAGAAACTGAAGAATATGTTCAAACAAGCGATGCAAGTATTGCTGCCGACCCTATTGTGAAATATATGAGTAGAGATGCCCTTACAAAATCAATTGCAGAAACAGAACGTAAAATGTATAAAGCATCAAAAGATATGGATTTTATTGAAGCCGCAGCTCTACGCGATGAACTTACAAAGTTAAGAGAATTGTTAAAAAATAAATAAATTATTTATTTTCTTTTCCAAGTCTTTCAACCTTATCTAGCCAAAGTTTACGTTGATGCTCATCAGACATTTTTACAGAACCAAAATAAGTTTTTTTAATGCTATTTATTCCGCAAAATTTAAGAATATCTTTCATTGTGTGATAAGATGGTTGCTTCACTTTAAAAATATGAAAAAGAGGCGGAGAATCCATTGTTACAATTAACCTAGCAGTTTTCCCACTAAGCAACTCGTGCCATTGTAAAAATTCTCTATCAGATTTACTATTTTCATTAGAAAAACCAGGAACCAAAACTCGCTCCAAAAACGATTTCAATAATGCAGGAATCGTAGCCCACCATATTGGATAAAAAAACACAATATGATTAGCCCATTTTAAGAGTATTTGAGATTCTTTTATATTGTCTTCAATAGTATTTTCATGTTCTAAACCTCTAAAAAAAGGTTTAAAATCTAATTTATACAAATTAATAATCTTAACCTCTGCCCCTGATTTTTTAGCACCAACTACATACCTTTCACTTAAAGCATAGTTATAGCTTTTATCATCAGGATGACTGTTTATTATGAGTATTTTATTCTGCAAAATATCTTAGTTAGAAGCACAAATATACTCTTTTTTAACAATAAAATTTCCCAATAAAAAATAATTTTAGGTATTAATGTAAATATTTTTTACTTTAGCGGTTACCTTTAATGAGAAGAGTCGCACACATATTATTTATATTAAGCTTATTTGTTAACGCAAATATATTAGCTCAAGATTTAATATTCAAGCACTACACTGTTGATGACGGTTTATCACAAAGTGCAGTTAACTGCATAACTCAAACAAAAGATGGCTATTTATGGTTCGGAACACAAGAAGGACTAAATAGATACAATGGTTACGAATTCGAAATATATAACCACAACCCATTAGACACAAACTCTTTATCAAGCAACTGGGTATGGTCAATAGCCGAAGATAAAAAAGGCAATTTATGGCTAGGTACACAATCAGGATTAAATTATTTAGATATCAGAACAAATAAAGTAAAACGTTTCTTTCATGATCCCAAGAATCCTGCGTCAATTCCTGACAATAGAATATTAGGTGTTTATGTTGATAATAATGATGTTTTATGGGTTAAAACCATTTTTTCTATTAGCAGATACGACAAAGAAACAAATAGATTTATAGAATTTGAACACGATAGAGACTATTTCTCCCCTGAACAAAGCGACTATCCTTTTCAAATTATTGAAACTACTGATGGTTTATGGGTAGGTAGCTTTAAAGGACTTCAAAATTTCAATAAAAAATATTTACAATTTGAAAGCTTCAAACATAACGACAATAACAAATACTCTATTGCAGATAATACAGTTTACTCTGTTACCAAAGACAAATATGGTTATTTATGGTTAGCAACACAAAAAGGTTTAGACAGATTTGATCCTAAAACAAAAAAATGCATACATTTCAAACACAGCGATACAGATAATAATACAATATCTTCAGATTTAATTATTTCTCTTAAGATTGATCATCTAGGATTTTTATGGGCAGGAACAAAAGATGCAGGATTAAACAGAATAAATACAAAGACCTTTGAAATAGAAAGATATCAATCAGAAAAAGGCAATACCGAAAGCTTATCATTTGATGAAGTTATGTCAATTTATGAAGATAATTCTGAAAATGTTTGGTTTGGTACAAATGGTAATGGTGTAGATAAGATTTCATTAAGACCCCCAAAATTTAAACTTTACAGGAACTCTGTTGGTGCACATTCTTACGATATTTCAGACAATATGATTGCTTCAATATACGAATTTGATAAAAATCATTTATGGATTGGCACATGGAGTAAAGGTTTAGATATACTAGATAGAAGAACAGGTAAAATTGTACATCACAATATTGACTCACCTAAAGGACAAAGAATAGTTGGTAACGATGTACACGTTATATTAGAAAGAAAAAATGGCGATATTTTACTTGGCACATCTAACGGAATAAGCGTGTACGATAAAAACAAAAACACCTTTTACGATATTGAAAAAATTATTGGACAAAATGTTACAAAATTAAAAGGAAATAGAATATACACTATTTGTGAAGACCAATATGAAAATTTATGGGTAGGAACTGGTAACGGATTACTTAAATTAAACACTGACACCAAAGAGGTATTATATTTTAGCTCTAGTAAAAAAGACTCAACAAGCCTATCAAACAATTCAATTATTTCTATAATAGAAGGTTCAGAAGGCTACCTATGGATAGGTACACAATTAGGTTTAAATAAATTTAATACAAAATCACATAAATCACAACATTTTATTAGTAATAATAATCCGGCAAATCATATAAAAGGAGACATATACAAAACACTTAGTTCAAACTTTGTTTTCTCAATATACGAAGATAAACAAGGATATTTATGGATTGGAACAACAAGTGGTATAAATAAATATGATAAAATCTCAGGAACATTTCAATATTTCACAAAAAAACATGGACTACCTAACGAAACAATATACGAACTAATACTAGATAACTCTAACCGATTATGGTTTAGTTCTAACAGAGGTATTGGATATTTAAACACTAAAACTGAAATAGTAAAAAGTTTCGATAAAGGCGATGGACTTCAAGGCTTAGAATACAATAACGGAGCAAGTTACATGTCAAAAAGAGGAGAAATCTTCTTTGGAGGTTCTGAAGGGCTTAATTCGTTCTTTCCCGATTCTTTAGTTGAGAACAACAATATACCTAAGGTAGTTATAGAATCGTACGAAAAAATCTCGTTAACTGGAATTTACACAAAACAACTACATGGTGTTGATGTAATAAAATTAAACGCTGACGACAAATCTATTAAATTATATTTTGCAGCCTTAGAATTTACAAACCCTTCAAAAAATCAATATCAATATAAATTAGAAGGCTTTGATAACGACTGGATTAACGGAGGAACAAATCATTACGCTAATTATTCAAATTTATCACAAGGAGAATATACTTTTAGATTAAAAGGTTCAAATAACGATTTAGTTTGGAGTAAAGAAGTAAGTATAAAAATAATAGTTAGCCCACCATGGTACCTTAGCTACTGGGCTTTTGGTAGTTACGTTTTTATAGTTATAAGTTTGATAACTCTTATTATAAGAATGAGAACAAACAAACTTAAAATAGCAAACCAAACTTTACGACAAAAACAAATTGCAGCAATGGAAATTGCTAAACAAAAAGAAGAATTAGACACTCTTGTAAAAAACATTAGAGATAGTATTACTTACGCCGAAAGAATACAGAAAGCCATGATGCCATCTGAATTTTTATTTAAAAAACTACTTCCTGAATCATTTATCCTATATAGACCAAAAGATATTGTTAGTGGCGATTTCTATTGGATAGCAGAAAAAAACAACAAAGTATTTATTGCAGCAGTAGATTGTACCGGACACGGCGTTCCTGGAGCCTTTATGTCAATTATTGGTTTTGATTTATTACGCAATATAACCAGAGATCAAGGAATTGAAGATCCTGCTGAAATACTTAACAGAATGAATGCAGGAGTAACAGAAACATTTAGTAAAAATATTGGAGAAACAGAAGTTAGAGATGGTATGGATATAGCCATTGTTGTTATTGACAAAAACCTAAACGAACTAGAATATGCCGGTGCTCTAAACCCACTATACATAATAAGAGAAGGAAAAGTAATAGAAGTTAAAGGAAATAGATTTGCTATTGGGTCAAAAGAAGCAAATAGTAAATTTGACAACCACAAATTACCTTTAAAGAAAAACGATATGTTGTATATATTTTCTGACGGATACGCCGACCAATTTGGAGGACCTTTAGGAAAAAAATATAAATTTAGACGTTTTAGACATACATTGTTAACTATACATAATATGCCCGTAAATAAACAGAAGTCTTTTTTGAATGAAAATCTTGATAATTGGATGGGAGATTTAGAGCAAGTTGATGATGTTTTACTAATTGGTATAAGAGTCTAATATTGTTTTATAATTAAAATGACAGAAAACGAAAGTATAAAAAAACAGCTAATTGATCTTGATGCTGTAATAAAATCAAAAAATCCAAAACTATACAAATATATTCCCGGTTTTGTATTAAAATATCTTAAGCGAATTATCCATCAAGACTCATTAAACGAATTATTTTATGAATACCGAGACTTACGTGGTCTTGACTTTGTTAACGAAATAGTAAAACGTTTCAACCTAAATATCGTTCCAAAAGGATTTAACGAAATAGAAACCGAAAAAAAATATATTTTTGCAGCCAATCATCCTTTAGGAGGCATGGAAAGTGTAGGGTTAATGCATATTGTTGGAAAGAAATTCCCAAACTTACGATTCCTAGTTAACGATGTTCTTATGCAAATAAAAAATTACGAACCATTATTTGTTCCTATAAATAAGTTCGGCTCTCAAGCTAAAGAATCTGTTATTAGAATAGAAGATGCCTACAAATCAGAAAACCAAATACTAATATTCCCGGCAGGACTTGTTTCAAGAAGAATAAATGGCAAAATACAAGACCTAAAATGGCAAAAGAATTTTATTCGTAAATCAATACAACACAAACGCGATATAGTTCCAACATACATAGAAGCTAGAAATTCAAATTTTTTCTATAACCTCTCATCAATTCGCCGTTTATTAGGGATAAAAGTAAATATTGAAATTTTTTATTTAGCAGACGAAGCTTACAATAAAACAAATGCCACAATTAAATATTTTTTCGGCAAACCAATTCCTTACACTACTTTCGATAAAAGATACACCCTTGATGAATGGGCTAGTAAGATAAGAGAACATGTGTATAATTTACGCAATGATAGAAACAAAGAATTTGATTACTAAAAACAATATTTACTTTACTAAAAAATATTTTATATTACTCATAATTTATACTTTTGTAAAAAAATAGCAAACAAATGATTAAAATTTCTGATAAAGACATTATTCTTGAAGAGTTAGATTCAATATTATTCAAAAATAAAAAAATAGAAATAGATAATTCAGTTATCAAAACTGTAGAATACAGTTACAACTTTTTAGTAGAATTTTCTAAAAATAAAGTTTTATACGGCGTAAATACCGGTTTTGGGCCAATGGCTCAATATAAAATTGATGACGATAAATTAAATAACTTACAATACAACCTTATAAGAAGTCACGCATCAGGAATTGGCGAAACACTTGAACCCATTTACGCAAAAGCTGCTTTAATTGCTCGGCTTAAAACATTATCAAAAGGTTATTCAGGAGTACACAAAGATGTATTAAAAGTTATTACAGAACTTATTAACAAAGGAATAACCCCATACATACCCAAACATGGCGGAGTAGGTGCTAGTGGCGATTTAGTTCAATTAGCACATATAGCTCTAAATTTAATAGGCGAAGGACAAGTATTTTATAACGATAAATTAGTTTCAACAAAAGATCTTTTTGAAAAACTTAATATTACCCCTTTTAAAATACGATTACGAGAAGGTCTTGCTTTAATAAATGGGACATCAGTAATGACCGGTATTGGAATAGTTAATGTTTTATACGCAAAAAAAATACTCCGACTATCTTTAATTTCATCATCATTAATTAACGAATTAGTACAATCTCTTGACGACCATTTTTCTTACGAACTAAACAATGTTAAACTTCATAAAGGACAACAGAAAGTAGCATCTAACATGCGTGAAATACTTTCAAACAGTAAACTAATAAGAAAACGTAAAGATTTATTTTATAAAAAAACTGACGAAAAAATATTCAAACAAAAAGTTCAAGAATATTACTCATTACGATGTGTTCCTCAAATTTTAGGGCCCATTTCCGAAACTATTGATAATGCTGAAAAAATATTAATATCTGAAATAAACTCAGTTAACGACAACCCTATTATTGACGCAAAAAATAAAGAAGTATTTCATGGAGGAAATTTTCATGGTGATTACGTTTCTTTTGAGATGGATAAATTAAAAATAGCTATTACAAAACTATCAATGCTTGTTGAACGTCAAATTAATTTCTTAATGAATGATAAAATAAATGGAATACTTAAACCTTTTGTTAATCTTGGAGAACTCGGATTAAACTTAGGAATGCAAGGCACTCAATTTACAGCAACATCAACAACTGCTGAAAACCAAATGCTTTCTAACCCAATGTATGTACACAGTATTCCAAACAATAATGACAATCAAGATATTGTAAGCATGGGAACAAATTCAGCTCTTATCACAGCCAAAGTAATCGAAAACACTTTTCAAGTAATGTCAGTTCAATTCTTATCATTAATTCAAGCCGTTGATTCTTTAAATGTAAACGAAAAATTATCATCAAAAACATTTGAGATTTACACCGAATTAAGAAAAATTGTACCTCTATTTAAAGAGGACAATATAAAATACACCGAACTGGAAGCAATAACTAACTTTTTAAAAACTAAAACAATATAATGAAATACGCATTAGTAACCGGTGGCTCTAGGGGAATAGGAAAAGCTATAAGCATTAAACTTGCCCAAATGGGTTATTATGTCATAGTTAATTACAACTCTAATAAAACAGAAGCCGAAAACACATTAAGCACAATAACAAATAACTCAGGACAGGGCGAAATTATGCAATTTGATGTTTCTAACATAGAACAAACTCATAACGCGTTAGATTTATGGAAAGAACGAAATGTTAATAATAATATTACAATAGTTGTTAATAATGCCGGATTTTCATCAGACATACTTATGGTTTGGATGGAAAAAAACACTTGGGATAATGTAATTAACACAAGTTTAAATGGATTCTTCAATGTTACTCAACATCTGCTTACAGGTATGATTATAAGTAAATTTGGAAGAATAATAAATATAGTTTCTCTTTCCGGAGTAAAAGGATTACCTGGTCAAACAAATTATTCGGCTGCAAAAGCCGGTGTTATAGGGGCAACAAAAGCTTTAGCTCAAGAATTAGGCAAAAAGAAAATTACTGTAAACGCAGTTGCACCAGGTTTTATTAAAACAGATATGACTAAAGACTTACCAGAAAAAGAACTTAAAAAAATGATACCTTTAAATAGATTTGGAACAACTGAAGAAGTTGCAAACCTAGTTGGTTTTTTAGCTTCAGACGAAAGCAGTTATATAACAGGTGAAGTTATAAATATTAACGGAGGATTACATACTTAAAAAAAACAATTAACTAATTACTAATTAAGGCAATGGAACATAGAGTCGTAATAACAGGAATGGGTATTTACTCAACAATAGGTAAAAATATAGATGAAGTAAAAGAATCGTTATACCAAGGAAAATCAGGTATTGGCATCGATCCTCAACGAAAAGAAATGGGATTTAGATCTTCTTTAACAGGAATTATTGAACGCCCTATTTTAAAAGGAATACTCTCTAGAAGACAAAGAATCGGATTACCCGAACAAGGTGAATATGCCTATGTTTCAACAATGGAAGCATTAGAAAATGCAAAAATAGACCAAGATTTTTTAAATAAAAACGAAGTAGGAATCCTTTTTGGCAATGATAGCTCTGCAGTACCTGTAATTGAAGCAATCGACAGAGTTAGAGAAAAAAAAGATACAATGCTTATAGGTTCAGGTTCTATTTTTCAATCAATGAACTCCACGGTAAGTATGAATTTATCAGTTATACTTAAATTACGAGGAATTAATTTCACTGTAAGTGGTGCATGTGCAAGTGGTTCACATGCAATCGGAATGGGTTTTTTACTTATAAAACAAGGTTTACAAGATGTTGTTGTTTGTGGTGGAGCACAAGAAGTTAATGCTTATTCTATGGGTAGTTTCGATGGTTTAAGCGCATTTTCAATAAACGAAACCGACCCAACAAAAGCATCTCGCCCATTTGATAAAGATAGAGATGGATTAATCCCTAGCGGAGGTGCGGCAACAGTAATTATTGAAAGCTACGAATCTGCCATTAAGCGTGGTGCCCCAATACTAGGCGAAATTCTTAGTTATGGATTTTCATCAAATGGCGACCATATATCAGTACCAAATGTTGAAGGCCCTGCAAAATCATTAGAAAAAGCAATAAAATTAGCAAACTTAAACACTAGCGATATAGATTACATTAATGCTCACGCAACCGCTACTCCTGTTGGCGATAGCAACGAAGCTCAAGCTATATACAAACTTTTCGGAAATAAAACACCTATTAGCTCTACAAAATCAATGACCGGTCACGAAATGTGGATGGGTGGAGCTAGCGAAGTTATATACTCCATGTTAATGGCTCAAAATAACTTTATTGCACCAAACATTAATTTTGTAAATCCCGATGAACATTCTGCAAAAATTAATATTATTAACGAAACAAAGGAGCATAAAATAAATACTTTTTTATCAAACTCATTTGGTTTTGGAGGAACAAATTCATCACTAATAATAAAAAAATTGTAAAAACTATCAAAATAAAAAACACTTGTAAACGTAATAATACTAGCACTTTGTGCGTTTAAGTGAAATTACGTACAAATATTAAAATAAAAAAAGTTAAATTTGTTAGTAATTTCAGGCAACTGTTTACATCTTAAAATTGTCTGAGATAACAGAAAAAAAGTAAATAATTAAAAATTAATATACTATGAAGATTAATAAAGTGTTATTATTGATTGGCTCTGTACTTCTTACAATGTACAGTTTTGGTCAACAAGCAGATCTTAGGCTCAGTGCCGTTTACTCTGCAGAAGAAATCCATAAGTTGAAACAATCTGCACCTGATGCAATAAATTATTTCAACTTTTATGTAAACAACTCATACATTATTACAGATTTTGTGGCGGATAAACCTATGGATTACAAAGAACTTCATAAAATTAACCCACAAACAAAAGAAGTTTTATCTGATGATATTAGAACATCAGACATTATTGATTTCAATCCGTATTTATTTGATTGTACACCTGATATGGATAAAAGAACCTATTATAAAATGGGAAATTCAGGAAAACTTTTAATAATGCTCTCTAGAAAAGAAATCGATAAAAAGTTCAGAATTAAAAATAAAACTAATTAAAGAAGGAGGAACTACAAATGAAAAAAATTTTATTAATACTAGTTGTAGCATTTTCTTCTTTAGGATTATTTGCTCAAACAACTTATGACTTTGTTACTAGTAATGGTAACACAATTGCAATGAGTGTTAACGATATATTAGAAGCAGGTTCTGTCGTTAATGGAAATACTTATATTGTTACAGCATGTGCACCAAGTGGATCTGTTGACCACCATTTAATATTGAACTTCGATAACGGTCTAAATATCCCAACACCAAGTACCCTTTGTGTTCATGACGGACCTTCTATTAACGATCCGTTAATAGCATGTTACGATATTAATAACCAATCATCACCAATGGCTATTTTAGCAACATGTTCAAGTGTATCAGGTTGTTTAACAATGGTACTAGACATACAAAGCTCTGGTGTTTCATTTAGTGGAGTTGCTAGTTACGGAAGTTGTTGTCAAGAAGTACACTTAGATTTAACAACAGTACCAGCAATGCACCAAGAAGGAGGCGAGAATTATGTAGATATATGTCAAGGTGATGACATTCAATTTAACTTAAACGTAACTTTTCCTGATTTACAATATTTACAACAAAACGGATGGGGTTATAATCAAGACGCTAGTACTTGTACATACGATTGGCAAATGGGTGACGGTAATTCATATACTATTCAAAACCCAAATCATACTTACGCTACTGCAGCAGGTTATATGCCTTCTATAACTGTAGAAGATGTAAACGGATGCCCAAATACAAATGTGGTGCAACCTAGAGTAAGAATATCTTTATCACCTAGCTTTGACGGAACAGTAGCGAACCCTTGGGCATTATGTCAAGGAGATCCAACTTCACTTACAGGAACAACTAATACACCTCAATATGTTAGTGGAATACCACCTGTTAGTTGTGATGAACTTGACCTACCTGACGGAACAGGAGTTACTTATACAACATCTGTAACTTACGATATTTTCCAATCGGGAGCAACTCTAACTAACATAAACGACTTAATCGGAATTTACGCTCAATTATACCACACTTATGCTGCAGATTTACTTATATCAATAGAATGCCCAAATGGTACATCTGTAACATTACATACAGACCATGGTAGTATTAGTGGAACAAACCTTGGAGGAGGAACAAGTAACTGTTATGATTATCAATGGTCGCCAACAGGAGCTGAAACTTGGAACGGATACTCAGGAGGACAAGACCCTCTACCTGCCGGTAACTATGCAGCAGAAGGTAACCTTTCTGATTTAATAGGTTGCCCTTTAAACGGTACATGGACACTTTCAATTCAAGACACATGGGCTTCAGACGCAGGACACTTATGTTGTTGGTGGTTAGAGTTTAATCCATCGCTTTATGCAACTATTTGGGATTACACAATGGCTTATACACCTACTTCATGGACAGCTCCTTCAGCTAACGGTCAAATATTATCTGGAGGCACCGGCTCTGCAACGGCTACAGGTACATATAATCAGTGGTTAAATATCACTACTGATGAAACAAGACCTTTTACATACACAATTACAGACCAATTTGGCTGTGTTTACGATACAACAATTAATGTAACTTGGTTTGCTGATGACAACTCTGCTTGTTGTACTGACCCAACTCCAAATGTTGGTAACGATGTATCAATATGTAGCGACCATTTCAATTTAGTTGTTGATAATGGTGTTGACGATAACGGATTTTCATTACCTGGAAATGTTGGACAATGGACAGCTAGCCCTTCAACAGGTGTAAATTTCACTGATGATAGTAGCCCATTTACTTTAGTACAAGTTGCTAACTTTGGAACATACACTTTTACATGGACAGAAACAAACAACGGCTCATGTACAGGTTCCGATGCTATTACAATAACATTCCAAGAAACACCTACAGCTTATGCTGGAGAGGCTCAAGAAATATGTGGTCAAGATGTAAACCTTTCTGCAACAATAACCAGTAGTGGAAATACTTTCCATTGGTACGCAGAACCTTCAACAGGCGTTTCATTTGGTTCACAAAATTCACAAAACACAACAGCACATGTTAATGCTTATGGCGATTACAATTTCTTTGTCATTGAAGATAATGGTACTTGTTCGGATACTTCAAGAGTTAGAGTTTATTTCTTAGAAGTTCCTACAGCTAACGCAGGTGTTGATCAAACAGTTTGTGGTACTAATGTTGATTTAGATGCAAATGTATCTGTTTGGGACACAAACTTCGTTGGCTATTGGACAACCAACGGTATTGGTAACGGTACATACTTTGATTCAACAAACTACCAACCAGATCCAAGTGCCACATTTATATGGCCTAGTAGTGCTAACGGAACCCAAGATGTTACATACACATGGAATGTATATAATGGACAATGTTCAGCGACAGACGATGTTGTAATTCACTTCCAAGAATCTACAGGAAATAATAATCCTGGAAATAGTGGTTTTACATGTGTAAACGTACCTGATGGTGACTTATGTTATACATTAACTGCTTCTGATCAATATTCTGGTTATTGGACAATACCATCGAATATGCAATCAATATTAAGCTTGAGTTCAACTACTCAACCTTCTTCTCCAGAAAATGACCCACATGCAGAATTATGTATCGATCCTTCTATTGCAGATTGGGGACAATCTGATTCTATTAATGTTCATATGATGTGGACAGCAACAGATGGAAACTGTCCTGTTTCTAGAATAGTTGACATTATATTCTACCTTACACCAATTGCTAATGCCGGAGAAGATGAAGGTATTTGTGGACTTGACTACACTTTAAGAGCAACATATTCAAGTCCTAATTCTCAAGGAACTTGGGATATGGTAAACGGGCCTGTAGGCGGACATATAACATATCAAAGCTCAGCAATACCACCTCAAGATACTAATTTAGTAAATATTCATGCTAATATATATGGAGTATACACTCTAGTTTGGGAAGAATTTAATTCATCAAACCAATCTTGTACAACAACTGACACTTTAACTCTAGAATTCATTCGCACACCAAATGTTTCTGCTGGTGCCGATACTAATATTTGCGGCAAATTTATACAGCTTAATGCAGAAGCTGATCCTGCTGCCACATACGGTTCTTGGCATCCTACAGCAATTCAATGGGTTGATACTTTATACTCTACAACTGAGGATGCTACTTCACAATTACGTCCTGATGCATTCGTTTACGACTTTAATCTAATAGAACAGCAATGTGCTGACACAGTTCAATTTGTTTGGCAACAATATGTTCAAGGTACAATATTCCCTACTGTACAATGTGTTGCAAAAGATACTATGTATGTACATTTTTACGCTGATATTCAAGCTCAAAACCAAACAAATGTTTCTGACTCAATTTGTGGTAGATTTATTGACTTAAACTCTGCTCAAACAATATATGATTGTGGAGTTTCAGGATATTGGGTAGATTCTTTAAATACAGTTCTTCATTGGTGGCAAGTTGTTGAACAACAAGAAGGCAATGGACCAAATACTATTGCTGAAGTTGGCGGACAGTATGGTACTAATGCTTTTGCTTTTGTTATTCAAAATGGTGGAACTATTGATAATCCTGTATGTGCTGACACCTCTGATTTCACAACTGTTACTTTCTTACAAAAACCACAAGTTAACGCTTGTCCTAATTGTAACATAATTGAAAACGTTTCAATTGATAATGCCAACGGTTTCGATCACCCAATTCATATAGGTAGTGCAAAAACTGATACCATTTGTTTAAAAGATGACAATTCGTTCTATCTACTTTTCCCTGATTTAAATTATATTGGTGATGGTTCTTGGTCAAAAAGTTTAAATGGCATTAATTTTGCTAATGGAATTGCTTCTTCTGGTTACAATGTAACAAACGAACCTAACGACACTGTTTTTGTTGATATATACAACTCGGCTGAAGGTAATTCTGCCGGAGACTACTATATTCTTGTTTGGAAATCGGAAAACTCATCTAATGGTTGCTCTGATAGCGATACTTTATTAATTTCGTTTGCCAAACAACCT
>Ga0256827_10000255_pt1 | contig 31858 bp, 27 predicted proteins | sample CV84metaG_FD_185977 | JGI IMG/M metagenome (GOLD analysis project Ga0256827, IMG submission 185977) | Hydrothermal vent microbial communities from East Pacific Rise, Pacific Ocean - CV84 | ecosystem: Environmental > Aquatic > Marine > Hydrothermal vents | place: Pacific Ocean: East Pacific Rise...
AACAGTAAATGAGCATCTAAAAAATATTTACCAAAGTGGTGAACTTGAAAAAAGTGCAACTATTAGGAAATTCCTAATAGTTCAAACCGAAGGCAAACGACAAGTTTCTAGAAATGTAGATTTTTATGATCTTGATGGGCGAGTGGTGAATGCCTATCTTGATTTGGCAGAAGAACGAGCAAAGCGCAAAATCCCAATGACTATGGAAGACTGGGCAAAACGCCTCGATCTATTTTTAGAATACGATGATAGAGCAGTTTTAAAAGATGCCGGCAAAATATCAGCAGAAATAGCAAAATCAAAAGCCGAAAGCGAATTTGAAAAATACAGAATCATTCAAGATAAATTGTTTGAAAGCGATTTTGATAAGGAAATGAAATTATTGTTTAGAGATGGTAGTGGTGATGAGTAGGGGGAAAAGCATTTATTGTAGTAATACAAAAAACAAAGTAATATGAGTACTGAAGAGAAAATTAAGATGATTAATCAGGTAGTTGCGAATTATTTTGCTAAAAATAAGCAGGAAGTTAAAATTGTAGCTAAGGATTTAATGCCTGAGTTTATGGAAGCTGGAATATTTACTTCCAATCATCGTGATGGTCTACCTTTGAGGAAACTATTGCGCGATTTGGATTCTAAAAGCCAGTTAAGTAAGATCCCATTATTACACCCAGAGCGTAAAGGTAGAAATACCTATTGGTATTTTGTATCAAATAGTAATACTATTCCTACAACGGAGGTGCATACAAAACCAAGAGTAAAAAATTCAATTTTCAAAGAAAAAAAGTATAAAGACGAGCATTATGTAATTGATTTATGCGATGAAGTTTTAAACTTAACAGCAAGTAGGCAACATAGATTTGATTTTCTTTTAGGTGATGTGCATAAAGATGGAGTAACAAGAACAAAGCTACCTGTTGATGCATATTATAAAGAACTAAATTTAGTAATTGAGTATTACGAAAAACAACATACCGAAAGTGTGGCTCATTTTGATAAACCTGATGTAAAGACCGTAAGCGGAGTATCGCGTGGCGAACAACGAAAACTTTACGACCAACGCAGAAAAGAACAGTTACCAAAAAATGGAATTAATTTAATTATTATCGATTATACTCAGTTATCGCATAATGGTAGTAAAGATTTAATTAGAGATAAAGAAAAAGATATTGCAGTTTTAAAAACTATATTGGAGAAATATTCTCAGACTAAATAATTACAAACACAAAAGACTAAAAATGAGTGAAAATAATGAATTGGTTACGGATATAAATAATACAGTACTTTTAATGTCTATTCATGAATTAAAAGGTAAAGAGTTTTTAATTGGAAACTATCAACGTGGCTATAAATGGGGTAAAAAAGAAATTCTAGAATTACTAAATGATATACACACTTACGATCCTACGAATGGAATTTATTGTTTGCAACCACTAATATTAAAACCAATTAATGATGTAAAAGAGAAAATTGATTTTGAAAACAATAAGTATGAAATCCATTGTAATAATGAAGTTATTGACGGACAGCAAAGAGCAACAACATTATTTATAATCATTAAATATCTCAATCATCTTGGCTTAGTTGATAATAATAACCTTTATAGTATTAATTATCAAACTAGGGAAAGAAGTGGTGAATTTTTAAATAAAAAATTAGACTTAATATTTGATTTAAATATTGATTTAATTACAGAAAAAGAACTCCAAGAAAGAAACTACGAAGATGTTGATGTAGTAAATAGTTTATGGAAATCATTTATAGAAAATAATCAAGAATATAACAATATAGATGTTTATCACTTTTTTATAGTTACTTGTTATATAAAAAAATGGATGCAGTTTAATCTAAAAAAAGATGAAGATATAAAGTTCTTTATCGAAAAATTATTGCATGATGTTAAAGTAATTTGGTATTCACTCGATGATGCAAAAGACAATCAAGATGTTATAGAAGTCTTTTTAAATAACAATAAAGGTAGAATAGGATTAACTCCCTCAGAATTGATTAAGGCATTGTTTATTTTAAACATAAGAAATACTGAAATTCAAAGTTTAAGTACTCTACAAATAAATCAATTTGCATTAGAGTGGGATAAGATTGAAAAGAAACTACAAGACGATAATTTTTGGTATTTCATTCAACCCGACAGCAATTTATATACCGATGGAACTCGAATAGATTATTTGTTTGATTTACATATAAGCAAAAAGCATAAAAAGGATGATCATTTTTACGCTTATCGAGCTTATGAAAAAATGTTTAATGATAATATTAATTTTTCTAAAGAGTGGGAAATTATTGTACAGTTATACACAAAATTAGTTGACTGGTATAATGATAGTTTAATTTACCACTATATAGGATTTATAACTATTAGTGGAATAAAAAATCTCAGTGAAATAATTACTAAAAGTAAAGGAAAAACTAAAGACGAACTAAAACTATTTTTAAACACTCTTATAAAAAAAGATTTTACTAAGCAAAAAAAAGGAGAAGACAATAAATTTCATATATATGATTTGGATATTTTGAACTATGAGGATTATCGTCCCGAGACAAGAAAAATACTTTTTTTATATAATGTGCTATATTATACTTCAAATATGGCTAAACATAAATTCCCTTTTGAATTGTATGTAAAAGAAAACTGGAGTATTGAGCATATAATACCTCAAAATCCAAAGGAAATATCCGATATTGAAATGTATAAACAATGGTATAGAGATATATTGAGTTACAATGAAACTAATTTGTATGATGATATATTAGAACAATTAAATCAATATACTAGCGTGGAAAACATTAAGGCCGATAAAGAATTTAAAAGTAAATTGGATAAGATTATTGACGAATTTGAAGATACTACGCATAAAATTGATAATCTATTATTATTGGATAGAAATACGAATAGTGCATTAGGTAATAAACTCTATAAAGAAAAGCGTATAACAGTTTTACGTTTCGATAAAAAAGGTAAGAACGATAAAGATAAACCCGTTTTTATTCCTATTGAAACTTTGAATGCCTTTAATAAAACTTTTGGTAAAAAGATTAATATTGAAAATTGGTCGAGAGAAGATGGAGAAAACTATAAAGAAGCTATTGCAGAAAGATTATCTAACTTTTTACCTAAATTAAAGGAGCAACTATGATTCAATTTAATACATTTTGGGAGATTATATCCAATCAAGGCATTGAAATACCTCCTATTCAACGTGATTATGCACAGGGAAGAGAATCAGAAAAGATTGATAAAATCAGAAAAAATTTTATAAATTCTATTTCAACTGCATTAAAAGAGAATGCCCCTTTACGATTAGATTTTATTTATGGGAAGATTTACGGAATTAGGAACGAAGAGGAACATAGAAGAAACAAAAATGCAATTAACTCATTATTGAGAAGTGTTAAAGATTACGCTACTTCAATAGATTTAACATTTAATGAAATTGAAATTAATGACAAATCACCAAATAAAGAAGACTTAGTATATCTAATTCCTCTTGATGGTCAACAGCGATTAACAACCTTGTTTATATTTCATTGGTATTTTTCAAAAAGGCTTAATATAATTGAGAATCTGACAATTTTAAAGCGGTTTAAATATAAAACAAGAAAAAGTTCTCTTTCCTTCATCAATCTTTTATGCTCTGAATTTGATATTGATTTCAAAAAACCTATTGATGAAGAAATAAAAGGATTAGAGAATTTTTCGAATACATGGTTAGATGATCCTACTGTAAAATCAATTTTAGTGGTTTTAAAAGCGGTCCACAAAGAATTCGTTTCAGATAGTGATAAAGATATTGTGTTATATTTAGAACGTATAACAACTGGAAAAATAATCTTTTTTGATTTTTTGAATCTAATAGACTTCAATTTATCTGATGAGCTTTATGTGAAAATGAATGCACGAGGAAAGCAACTTACCGATTTTGAAAACTTTAAAGCTTGGTTGTTTGGAGAGATTGAGAATAAACAACTTTTTAATGATGAAATGTGGAAAGAATACAAAAGTCATTTTGATATTAAATGGAATGATATTTTTTGGAATGTAAAGAAATCGGGTGAATATGAAATAGATACAGCTTACTTAAATTTTTTCAAATTATTATTTATTTATGACCTTATAAAACGAGTTCCATTAGATAAAACAAATTTTAAAAAATCTAATTGTTTAACGCGTATCGATATAATTCAAAGAAATAAATTAATGGATTTTGAGAAAGATTTTGATGATTTATTTTTTGAAAATATTCAAAAGTACTTAAAAGTATTAGATGTTTGCTCTAATTATAAACCAGAGGAAACCATTTTAGAAGACTTTTACAAGTTTTATTTTTCAAAAGTAGGTTTAGAACCTAAGTGGAACAATATAACCAAGCATTACATTTTATTATCCTACTTGACTACAAAGTCTAAAAAGTTAGAAGAATATTCTAAAAAAGAAATTAATGATTTAGAAGAGTATTTTAGGATATTGAATAATCTTTTTAGAAATACGATTATAGATAATCCCTCGCTTTATAAAAAGGCCATAAACGAGATTGATGAAATAACTAATTTTTTGAAAAATAATGATTTTGATATTTCTATATGGATTGAATCTATAGAATACAATTTAAAATCAGTATTCCAAAAGTATCAGTTTGAAGAAGAAATATTAAAATATCGTTTGTTAAATCAGGATAATGAATGGAAAGAATTAATTTTTGAAGCTGAAAGCATTCCTTATTTTGAAGGTCAATTAAATTTTTGGTTTTATATCACTAATATTGAATTAAACAAAGATAAATATACCAAAGACTATTCTCAAGAAACATATAAGACACATTTTAAAAGTATTACAAATCGTATATTATTAATGTTTAATAAGGATGGAGTCAATAGAAGTAAACATTTTAGTGAAAGGATTTTTGAAAGAGCCTTGCTTTCAAAAGCTGATTATTTAATGGATGAACGTAAATATAGCTGTTTTTGTAGAAATACTGGTAGAGATGTGAGCTGGAAGAGATTATTTTTGAGAGATCGTAATAGTGAAGAAACAAATATAGCTCTTAAAGAAATATTTGCTCTGAATTTTGACAATGTAAAAACTTCATTAACTTCTTACATAGAAAAAAATAAAGAAATTTACACAGGTGATAATTGGAGAAAAGTATTAATTGAAAACAAAGAACTATTCAAATATATAGGTAACCAAAAATATATACGAAATATTAACAATCACGGATGGGTGATAATTAAAGATAATTACAAAACATATATTGGGCCTCATTATGAGCTGTTTAGTTTAGATCTCTATATCAAACATATATTAAATAAGCTAAACGATTATAGTCCGTTTAATGAGAGTAAATATTATCCTGCTGCTAAGAATAATTTAGATGATATTCCGTGTGCAGTTTTAGATTGGAAGACAGATAATTTTATTTATGCTATAGATATAAGTTATTTGAATAATCAATATAATTTAAGATTCTTTTCCCGGAATATTGCAATAAAAGAAATTATTAAAATCACTTTATCAAATCTAGAATTTGAAGAATCGGGAGAAGATTATATTCAAAAAATAAAATCTGAACATGAAACTATAGAAATGATTCATAAAGTATGTGACGAACTCAAAAAAATTAGTAATGAATAAAGTCGGGCAAATAGAGAGAATTACACAAAATCGTGTCGTTAAACTTTTTCAAGACGAGTTGGGTTACACCTATCTTGGTAATTGGGAAGAGCAGGAAAACAATTCTAATATCGAAGTGGATTTGTTAACAGCATTTCTCACACGAAAAGAATATAGTAAAACTCAAATAGACAAAGCCATTTACGAATTGCAAACCACGGCAGGCAATTTTAACGATAGCTTGTATACGACAAATAAAAATGTATATCAGCTATTGCGTTATGGCATAAAAGTAAAGGCCGAAGCAGGCGAAAACTTTAAAACGGTTCATCTGTTTGATTGGAAGAATTTTACAAATAACGATTTTGCTATTGCTGAAGAAGTAACCATAAAAGGCAATAAAACCAAACGCCCCGATATTGTTATTTATGTAAACGGTATTGCCCTTGGGGTATTGGAATTAAAACGTTCTACTGTTTCGGTGGAAGAAGGTATTCGCCAAAACATTACCAACCAGCAAGACCGCTTTATTCAACCATTTTTTGCTACCGTACAATATCTTTTTGCAGGAAACGATAGCGAGGGTTTACGTTACGGAGCCATTGGCACACCCGAAAAGTATTACCTGAAATGGAAAGAGGATATTGAAGACAATAGCCGTAATCTGTTGGATAAATACCTTTTAAAAATGTGCAACAAAGAGCGGTTTATGGAAATCGCCTATGATTTTGTTCTTTTTGATGCTGGCATAAAAAAACTACCAAGAGTTCATCAATATTTTGGTATTAAAGAAGCGCAAGAATTTGTTAATAGATACGAAGGTGGTATTATCTGGCACACCCAAGGTAGTGGAAAAAGTATTGTAATGGTTATGCTTGCCAAATGGATTTTAGAAAATAATCCCAATGCCCGAATTGCCATATTAACTGATCGTGACGAATTAGATAAACAGATAGAACGGGTTTTTAAAGATGCCGATGAACAGATTTACCGAACTAAAAGTGGTAAAGATTTAATGAAACAACTGGCGCAGGCAAGCCCTCGTTTATTGTGTTCGTTGGTACATAAATTTGGCAGAAAAGAGGTGAGTAATTTCAATAAATTTATCGAAGAGTTAAAAAGCCAACCATCAGAAGCTGTCGGTGAGCTATTTGTATTTGTAGATGAGTGCCATCGTACACAAAGCGGTAAGCTACATCGAACAATGAAAGCCATGTTACCCAATGCTGTTTTTATCGGTTTTACAGGTACACCACTTCTTAAACAAGACAAACAAACCAGTTTAGAGGTTTTTGGTAAATACATTCACACCTATAAATTTAACGAAGGAGTTGATGATGGTGTTATTCTTGATTTAATTTATGAAGCAAGAGATATTGACCAAAAACTAACATCGCAAAAAAAGATTGATGAATGGTTTGAGGCCAAGACCAAAGGCTTGAATGATTTCCAGAAAATGGAAATCAAGAAGAAATGGGGAACCATGCAAAAAGTGTTGAGCAGTCGTTCCCGAATGAGTAAAGTAGTCGCCGATATTATTTTTGATTTTAGCATAAAAGCTCGTTTAAACTCTGAGGCGGGCAATGCTATTCTTGTAGCAAGTTCCATTTACGAAGCTTGCAAATATTATGACTTGTTTCGGAGCACACCATTAAAAAATAAATCAGCAATTGTTACATCTTATAGCCCACATACAAGCGATGTAACCACTGAGGATACAGGCGCAAGCACCGAAACCGAAAAAGAGTTTATGTATAATTTATACGATGAGCTTTTAAAAGAGGTAAAACAAGAAGCCAACAAAACGAAAACCGAGAGCTACGAAGATTGGGCAAAAAATAAATTCACCAACGAGCCTGCCAATATGAAATTGCTGATTGTAGTTTCAAAATTACTAACTGGTTTCGATGCCCCTACTTGCACCTATTTGTATATTGACAAAAGTATGCAAGACCATGGGCTTTTTCAAGCAATTTGCCGTGTAAACCGTCTTGACGGTGATGATAAACAATTTGGTTATATTGTTGATTATAAAGATTTGTTTAAAAAAGTAGAAAATGCTATTTCGGTTTATACTTCCGATTTAGATTACGATGATTTTGAAGCTACCGACATCGACATCTTATTAAAAGATCGTTTGTCAGCAGGAAAAGAAAGATTAGACAATGCTTTGGAAGAAATAGCCTTGCTTTGCGAAGCTGTTGAAATGCCAAAAGATACAATGGCACACATTCGCTATTTTTGCGGGAATCCCGAAATAGAAGCCGATTTAAAAGCCAAAGAAACACAGCGAACATCACTGTATAAGAAAACAGTTGCTTTAATTCGTGCTTATGCCAACATAGCCGATGAAATGGAAGAAGCAGGCTATACCCTTTCGGAAATTGAAAGCATTAAAAAGGAATTAGATCATTATTTGAAACTTCGTGAAGAGATTCGCAAAGCAAGTGGCGAAACATTGGATTTGAAAACCTATGAAGCCGATATGCGTCATCTGATTGACACTTATATTCAAGCAGAAGAACCCGAAACCATTTCACCTTTTGGTGATATGTCTTTATTGGATATTATCGTTAAGACAGGCATTTCTGATGCCATCGGTAGTTTACCAAATGGAATAAGAAAGAATGAAGGAGCCGTTGCAGAAACCATTGAAAATAATGTTCGCAAGAAGATAATAAAAGAACATTTAATCGATCCTGCATTTTTTGAAGAAATGTCGAAACTCCTTTCTGAGATTATCAAAGAAAGAAAGGTAAACGCTATTAACTACGAAGAATATTTAAAAAAGATAGCAGAACTTGCTAAAAAAGTAAATGAAGGCAAAAGCGAAGAAACACCTGAAATTTTAGCAACTATTGCACAACGAGCCTTGTATAATAATTTGGGGAAAGACGAAGATTTGGCAATGCAGATTGATAAAGCGGTAAAAATATCAAAACGTGATGATTGGCGTGGTCACTTAGCAAAAGAAAACGAGATAAAAGCAAGCATTTACAAACAGTTAATATCTTATCAAAAAGATACAGGTAGAAATATTGCCAATGAACCTCCTGAACCTTATGGAATTGAAAATAAAGTGGAATATATATTTAAAATTATCAGAGAGCAAAAAGAGTATTAATGCAGGAAATTGAATTAGGAAATATAACGATTGAGGTTGAGCAAAAGGATATTAAAAATATTCATTTGAGCGTATTCCCACCTGATGGGAATGTGAAAATTGCAGCACCCGAAAGAATGGATTTAGATACAATTCGTGTTTTTGCAATTAATAAATTAAAGTGGATAAAAAAACAGCAGGAAACTTTTAGAAATCAAGAACGAGAAGCACCGAGAGAATATCTATCGAAAGAAAGCCACTATTTTCAAGGGAAAAGATATTTGCTGAAAATTATTGAACACGATGCAAAACCTAAGCTTGTATTAACGCATAGTAAAATCGAACTTTACATACGACCTAATACATCAACAGAAAAAAGGAAAGAAATAATTGATGAATGGTATCGGGAGCAATTGAAAAATATCATTCCAAAATTGATAGGAAAGTGGGAAAAGAAAATAGGGGTAAAAGTCAATGAATTTGGAATAAAGAAGATGCGAACTAAATGGGGGACTTGCAATACAGAAGCAAAACGAATTTGGCTAAACCTTGAATTAGCAAAAAAACCTCTGGAATGTTTGGAATATATTATCGTTCACGAATTAGTGCATTTGTTGGAAAGAAGTCATAATGAAAAATTTATTAAGCATATAAATGAATTTATGCCAAAATGGAGATTTTACAGAGACGAATTAAACAAACTACCTTTTAGGCATACTGAGTGGAAATATTAACAGCTAATATAAGGCGGTCATGTAATTAATTTCTATTATATTTGTATCAAATAAATACACTGATGATAGAATTAAAAATAGGTGATCAATCTCCTGAATTTAAGGGTGTTGACCAGGATGGGAATGTGGTTTCTTCAGCCGATTTTAAAGGCAGGAAATGGATATTATTCTTTTATCCTAAAGCCAGTACGCCGGGATGTACCGCTGAGTCGTGTAATTTCCGTGATAACTATGCGCAATGGCAGAAAAAAGGATACGACATCTTGGGCGTGAGTGCCGACAGCATGAAGCGACAGAAGAATTTCTCGGTAAAAAACAACTTACCTTATAAGCTGATTGCCGACGAAGAAAAAGAGATTATTAAAGCTTTTGGGGCCTGGGGTTTAAAGAAGCTTTATGGCAGGGAGTACGAAGGGATTTTTCGTTATACATTCGTGATGGACGAAGCCGGAAAGATTGTACATATTTTGCATAAAGTAAAAACCAAAGAGGCCACAGAGCAATTATATAAAGATTTAAATTTGTAAAAAAAGAAAGTAGAAGATATGGCAGGCAAACAAGATGTAAATAAAGAAAAATTAAAAGCATTACAGCTTACTTTAGATAAATTAGATAAAACCTATGGTAAGGGAGCTGTGATGAAATTAGGTGAGAGTAATATTATTGATATAGAACATATTTCCACAGGTTCAATAGGTTTAGATACGGCTTTAGGTATAGGTGGTTTGCCACGTGGTAGAGTGGTAGAGATATATGGCCCTGAGTCATCGGGTAAAACAACCCTGGCTATCCATGCCATTGCCGAAGCTCAAAAAGCCGGTGGTATTGCTGCATTTATTGATGCCGAACATGCTTTCGATAGGTTTTATGCCGCCAACTTAGGCGTGGATATTGAAAATCTTTTGATATCGCAGCCCGATAATGGAGAGCAGGCTTTGGAGATTACCGAGAACCTGATTCGTTCCGGTGCTATCGATATTATTGTGGTAGACTCCGTAGCGGCTCTGACACCTAAAGCTGAGATTGAAGGCGAGATGGGTGATAGCAGGATGGGACTTCAGGCACGTTTGATGTCGCAAGCGCTTCGTAAGCTCACTTCTACTATCAGTAAAACAGGGGTTACTTGTATTTTTATCAATCAGTTACGCGAGAAAATAGGGGTGATGTTTGGTAATCCTGAAACTACTACAGGTGGTAATGCCTTGAAATTTTATGCCAGTGTACGATTAGATATTCGTAGAATTGGTGCCATTAAAGACCGTGATCAGGTGGTGGGTAACCGTGTGAGAGTGAAAGTGGTAAAGAATAAAGTAGCGCCTCCGTTCCGTCAGACAGAGTTTGAGATAGTATTTGGACAAGGTATTTCGAAGTTGGGTGAGATAGTTGATTTAGGTGTAGAACATGGCATTGTAAAGAAAGCCGGATCGTGGTTTAGCTATGGCGATACCAAGCTGGGTCAGGGCCGCGATGCGGTAAAGACTATCTTAAAAGATAATCCTGAATTAGCAGAGGAGTTAGAGGCTAAAATCATGGCTGCTTTAAATCCTAAACCCGAAGAAAAAGATATCGAAAAAGAAGATGAATAGACTATTTGTTATTTTAATGATAGCGCTTTTGTTTTCGGCTTGTGATAATCCGAAGACAAAAGAAGCTACGGAGAGTAATGACCAAAAAGATATCGAAGGTAGTATGACTGCCTTCGATTCTTTGAATATGCAAATAAAAAATAATCCCGATAAACCTTCGCTTTATAATAAAAGAGCGAATATGTTCTTATTGGCAGGTGAGATCAGCCCGGCACTCTCCGATGTGAATAAAGCACTGCAATTAGATACGCTAAATCCTACTATCTGGATTACTTTATCGGATATTTATTTTGCCAAAGAGCGTTTTGTTGATAGCAGGCAGGTGTTATTAAAAGTGATAGGGATGGACCCCAAAAATACGACTGCAAAGATTAAACTGGCGCGGCTTCATTTAATCTATCGCGATTATAAGATGCTTGATAAATATATTGACGATGCTTTGGCCGTAGATCCATTATTAGAGGAAGCTTATTTTATTAAAGCTACGGCTTATGTGGAGAAAGGGGATACCGCCAGTGCTGTGTTTAGTTATCAGAAAGCTGTTGATATCAACCCCGACTTTTATGATGCCTGGATAGAGTTAGGCAGAATCACGCAGGCCAAAGGCGATGCTTTGGCTGAGAAGTATTATTTAAATGCTTTGAATATTGATACGACCAATGAGCATGCCTTATATATGATGGCCTTTTATTATCAGAATGTGGCCAACTTTGACAAATCGACCTACTATTATAATTCTTTATTGAGGTATAACGAAAATGAGCATGCTTATTTTAATATGGGATATATCAATTTGGTGTATTTACAGGATTATCAAAAAGCCATCACCAATTTCCAGAAAGCACTCAATGTTAATCCCGAGTATTATGATGCTCTGTTTAATCTGGCCTATTCCTTAGAGTTAAGTGGTGATATGGCTGATGCCAGATTGAAATATAAAGAGCTCTTGGCCAAAGTGCCTAATCACGAAGGCGCTATCGAGAGATTGAATGCTATGAGATAAGTTCTGCGTAAAGAGTTCTATCGGTATTAATTTTGTTATTAAGCCTTCTTTAGTAGTTCATTTTTTAAAGCACAACTACCGCTTGAGCAACTACTGCAAGGGTTGGGAGCTTTGCTTTTAAAAACATCAAAGAAATGGAAGCTGTTATGGATAGCTATTCCAAAGCTGATGATTAAAATGATATATGTGATGATTTCTTGTATCATTATGATAGTATTAAATGTCCAATAGTATTGATTAGAAAGGCTAATACCCAGGCTAAACTGGTGGTGTAAACAACCATAAAAGCAGCCCATTTCCAGCTCCCCGATTCTTTTTTAATAGCGGCTACAGTGGCCACGCAGGGGAAGTAAATAAGGACAAAGATTAAAAAGGCAAAGGCAATAATAGGATCAAATACTTTTTCACCTTTCTTTGAACCTGTTTGATAGACTTCATTTTTGAGTCTGTTTTGTAAGGCTGTAGCATCATCGTCGCTGGTTTGGTACAGAACGCCCAGAGTACTCACTACAATTTCTTTAGCATTGGCACCGGCTAAAAGGCTCACGCTCATTTTCCAGTCGAAACCCAAAGGACGCATGATAGGCTCAATAGATTTCCCTAATTGTCCTAAATAACTATTTTCTTGTAATTCAGCTAATCTCTGTTTATGCAGTTGGTTGATGGTGTTTTGGTATTCGGTAGCCTTAGCACTGTTTTCATCTCTTTTTTGCTCGCTTTGTTCAATGAGTTGCTCATAGTCTTTGCTAAATTCAATATCTCTGGGGAAATAGCTAAGTGCCCAGATAATGATACTGGCAATAAGGATAATACCGCCCATCTTTTTAAGATACTGACTGGCTTTAAACCACATGTGTTTCATTGAGTTTCGGAAAGTAGGAACACGATAGGGCGGTAATTCCATCACAAAAGGACTGTCGTCCGATTTGAGTATGGTTTTGCGGAAAACCATGGCAACTACTACGGCAACGGCTATGCCTATAGCGTAAATACTAAATAATACTGTGCCGGGATTATTGGGAAAGAAGGCCCCAATAAAAACCAAATATACCGGTAGTCTGGCCGAACACGACATAAACGGATTGATGAGCATGGTTAAAAGCCTGTCGTTTTTATTCTCAATGGTTCGGGTAGCCATAATAGCTGGCACATTACATCCAAAACCCATTAAAAGCGGAATAAACGAGCGGCCATGTAAGCCCATTTTATGCATCAGCTTGTCCATGATAAATGCTACCCGTGCCATATAGCCCGTGTCTTCCATCAGGCTAATAAAGAAAAAGAGGATAAGGATATTGGGTAAGAAGACGATGACGCCACCAACCCCACCAATAATACCATCTACCAAAAGGTCTTTTAGCATCCCGTTGGGCATAGCAGTATTCACAGTATTGCTTAATAAACCAATAGCCGATTCTATCCACTCCATAGGATATTGTCCGATATAAAAAGTAGAATAAAACATCAGCCACATAAAAGCCAGAAATACCGGAAAGGCAAACACCTTATTCAATAAAAAAGTATCAATAATATTGATACTTTCCCATTTCTTATGTCGCCCCGGCTTAAGTGTTTCCACTAAAGCACCATCAATAAAGGCATAACGGGCATCGGTGATAATGGTTTCCGGCTCGTCTTTTAGGGTTTTTCTTAACCTGTTTTGTTCTTTTCGGGTGGTTTTCTTAATCTCGTCAGCATTAAAAAGTCTTTCAATCTTCGATTGCGATTCTTTATCGTTTTCAATCAGTTTAATAGCCAAAAACCGGCTACTTACCAGGTCGGTCAGGTGGTAGTTTTTTTTGTTTTTTATTAATGATTGTATGCGGTGGATAGAATTCTCTAATTCATGACCATAATTAATATGAATATGTCTGACGCTGGGGTTTTTATCCTGATATACTTCAATAATGGTTTTAAAAAGTTCGTGGATGCCTATACCTTTAGAGCCAACGGTAGGAACCATAGGTATCCCAATCATATCGCCCAGGCTTTTATAATCAAAAACATCTCCTTTTCGCTCTAATTCATCGTACATATTTAAAGCAATCACTACTTTAATATCCATATCGATGAGTTGTGTTGTCAGCAATAAATTACGCTCCAGGTTCGAAGAATCAATAACATTAATGACCACATCGGGCGTTTCGTTAAAGATATAGTTTCTAACGTATAATTCTTCGGGTGTATAGTGCGTGATGGAGTAGGTGCCGGGCAGGTCTACAATATTTAACTGATAGCCATCCTGAAAAAAACGGGCTTGTTTGGCATCTACCGTAACGCCGCTGTAATTTCCTACTCTCTCTTTGGAATTGCTGGCGAAATTAAAAAGGCTTGTTTTCCCGGAATTGGGATTCCCTACAAAAGCAATATTGATAATTTTATCTTTTCGGACATAGCCTTTTTTGGGACCATCACCCTCTACCATACCATGGTAGTTTGAGATTTTTATACGGCCGGGTTCGTCTTCCATCATCACATCTATCAGCTGAGCTTCTTGTCTGCGTAAGGAAATATCATAACCCATAATAGAATATTCTATGGGGTCTTTTAAGGGCGCTTTTTTAATTGTAGTTACTTTTTTGCCCACCACAAAACCCATTTCGATAATGCGATTACGAAAAGCGCCACGCCCTCGTACTTTCACTATGATGGCACTCTCTCCCTGGTTTAAATCGTGTAAAGTTTTCATGCTTTTGTAAATGGAAGACAAATGTAATATGATTTTTGCAATTATTTAGATGAAGTGTAAATAATCCCTAATAATAGGTAGTTAAAGTGCGTATTATATGAATGTTTCCTTTGGAGAAGAGCCTTTAAATTAGTATTATTGCATAGTATATTATAATCTGTATTTTGACATTTTGAAAAGGAGAACCAATTTAAATAAGCTGGCATTAGCTGTGATTTTACTTATGAGTCTGACGACCATAGGGACGATTGGTTTTATGTTTTTTGAAGAAGATACTTTTTTGAATGCAATATACTTAACCACTATCACGATATCTACAGTGGGTTTTGGTTTGCCTCATCAACTATCGGATGGCGGAAAAGTATTTACTATTTTCTTAATCATGTTTAGTTTTGGTAATTATGCTTATGCTATTTCAATAATTACTTCGTATTTAGTTGAGGGACAGATGTATAATATATTAGGTATCAAATCAAAGAGTAGAGGAAAGGATATGAAAGATCATGTGATTATTTGTGGGTTTGGGCGAAACGGAAGAAAAGTTTCTTTAGAGTTAAAAGCCAGAAATCAAGACTTTGTGGTGATTGACAAAAGTCATGATGTGCTGATGGGTTATAATGAAGAGCCCATCCAGTTTATCGAAGGAGATGCCACTGACGATGATGTATTAAAAGATGCCGGGATATTAAAAGCAAAAGCTATTGTGACCACCATGCCTTTAGATGCCGATAACCTTTTTGTGGTGTTATCTGCAAGGTCTATGAACCCCAAAGTTGTTATTGTGAGTAGAGGTTCTAACGAAAGCGCCGAAAGGAAACTTCACGTAGCCGGAGTAGATCATGTGGTGATGCCCGAACATGTGGGAGGAGCACATATGGCGAACCTGGTCACCCGTCGCGATGTTGTGGAGTTCTTAGATCATTTATCTATTACCGGTGATTCCGAAACCAATCTGGAAGTAATAGACTATAATGAATTACCCGAAGAATTTCGTGATAAAACCATCATGGAGATGGCTGTACGAAAATTGGTAGGCGCTAATATTGTTGGCTTCAAAACAGCCGATGGTGAGTTTATCATTAACCCAAGTCCCGAAACAATTATTTCACATGAATCCAAAGTCTTTATTCTGGGGACTCCCGGACAAATTTCAAAAATCAGAATGAAAGAAAAATAACCAAATACATATTTTTGTTGTTTCCTTAATTATTTTGTTGCTATTATCAGTTGGCGACATGGTGGTTTGTAAGTTTTTGCTCAATTATTTAGTATGAATAAAATAAACAGAAATAAAAGCGTTTAAATAATATGAATGAGTTAATCATTAACTTTGCAGCGTTTTTTATCCCTAAAAGAATGAATATGAAGATTAAAATAATAATATTATTGTTGACAATACTGGGTCTTGGGAATATCTTATATGCTCAGGATTTTTCTGCACAAAAGAGTCATGAAATTGTTCGGGAAAATGGTCAGGACTTTTATATCCATTCAGTAGTAAAAGGGAATACTTTATATAATATTTCTAAGGCTTATGGGGTGTCGCCCAATGTGGTGAAGAAGTATAATAAGGCCATTGATGATGGTTTGAAATTAGGCATGAAACTCAAGATTCCTGTGAAGTCGCCTAAGCAAGATACTTTTATTTATCATATTGTTAAAGATAAGGAAACGCTTTACCATATCTCTAAGATTTATAATGTATCGGTGGAGAATATTGTGGAACTGAACCATTTAAAAGGGAAAGATATCTCGGCAGGTCAGTATTTAAAAATACCCAGCGATCAAATGGATTTGGTGGACGATATTGCTATTTCCGATTCAGGAACAGCTGATAAAGATGATTATGATAAAGATAAATATGTAAAATATAAGGTGCAGCCCAAAGAAACTTTATTTTCTATTGGCAAACGTTTTGGTATTAGCGTGGATGCTTTGGTGTATTTAAATGATTTGTCGACAACCGATTTATCTTTAGGACAAGAACTGTTAATTCCTTTAAAGCTGGTTGAAAATAAGAATCATCAGGAAGAGGGTGCTGATAATTTTATCATTCACAAAGTGAAAGCTAAGGAAACGCTTTACGGAATAGCCAAAGAATATGCGGTATCGGTCAACGATATTAAAAAGAATAACGAGTTTGGAGATAAAGAGATTCAGATAGGACAGAATATTAAAATCCCCAGAACCATCAATAAAACAGGCTATATTAAACATCAGGTAACTCAAAAGAAAGAGAAGATGTCAAAAATCGCAGCAGATTATAGTATGTCGGTCTCCGATTTAAATAAAGCCAATCCACATATTCGTAAAAAAGCCAAAAGAGGCCAAAGCATCATCATCCCTTTGGGTTATGTAGAATCTGATTTCGATAAGGATTTGGCCATTTTAGATGAGCAAGTAGTGCTTGATGGAGAGCCTGATCCTGCCCTGATTGATGCTGCCGGCTGCCTTAAAGGTCTGCCGCAGGAAAAGACCTATCAGATTGCTTTGATGCTTCCTTTATACTTAAGCGAAGTAGATACTTTATTATCAATGGATGAAAGTGATTTACGATTGAATGAAAAATCAAAAGCCTTCCGGTTTATAGAGTTTTACGAAGGGGCGCTGATAGCAGCTCAGGAAATGAATGAATCGGGTTTGGATTTTGAGATGACGGTATATGATATTCCTCGTGATGTTCATGAAACGGCAGAAGTGTTGAGAGATCCTCACCTGAAAGATATGGACCTGATGATTAGTTTGAGTTATACCGATAGCTTTGAATTGATATCGGATTTCTCTAAAACCCATGATATTCCCTTGGTAAATGCTTTATCGAAACGTAGAGAGATTATTTATAATAACCCAAACGTGTTTAAGGTGGAGCCTCAGGAGGATTATTTATATCAGGAGACCGCTCAGTTTATCCTTGATAATTATCCGGAACATAATATTATCATCGTCCGAAGTAATCAGTATCAGCTGGCCAAACAAGCCAATTTGATACAGGAAACTATTAATAAAGGCTTAAAAAGATATGTTAAAGTGCCTCATTCTCATATTATTAATGAGATGAAAGCTTATAAGAAGATAAGCCGTAAGTCGCCAGAGGATGATGAGAAGTCATTAAGCGAACAGCAGATAGCTAATAATTTTATTGAGACAGTACAAAAAGAATATGCCTCTTTCGACTATAGTAAAGTTGAAGAGAGTATTAATGACACCCTATTATTATCTAATGATTTGGAAGTTGTTATTTATAGTAAAGATAGTTTGCAAGGTGTGCTTAATGCCTCCTCCTTGCTACGCGATAATTTAATTGTGGCCATAGGGCAAGATGAGATATTTGCCATAGAGCTGTTTACTCAATTAAACTCTGTGAACAAAAGCTTTCACTACGAGGTCATAGGCTTGCCGTATTGGGATGGTTTCGATAATTTGGATGTGTCTTATACCCAGCCCAAGAAATTAAAGATAGTCAACCACAGGTTTGTGGAATATTCAGAACCCGAGGTGGTAAAATTTGTAAGCCTCTTCAGAGAGAATTATGGTATTGAACCACAGATAAAAAAACATGCTTTCCTGGGTTACGACTTAACCAAGTATTTTTTAACGGCCCTAAAAGATTATGGAAGCCATTTCCCTAATTGTATCAATCATGTTGACACCGAACTACTGCAAAACCAAATGCGATTTGAGCATCAAGAGGGCAGAGGTTACGAAAATATCAACTGGAATATCATCGAGCAGAGTGATTATAAATGGAATAGGGTGGATAGGTAAGTCGGTAATATCCAGAGAAATAAAAAGAACCCTGAGCTAAGTAGAGGAGCAGAACCGGAGTTGAATTAGTAAGTATGAATTGTTTTTTTAAGAATTATGACAAATTTGGAAATAGAAGATAATCAATTATTTATAGAGGCGTGTGCTAAGGATTATAGAAATTTAGCAAAAACATTAATTCATAAATTAGCTGAACAATTTAAGACCGAAATACATACTGGGTTTCCTTTATTAACATTTAATAAATTTAAAGATGATAGGCAACTGGGGATGTTGGGCCATTGGAAATACTTTATTCATGGCTATCATTGTCGGTTTGAAGATAGCAAAACAGGACAAAAAATAGAAGTGCCTTTGATTTTTGGTCAAGAATTTGGTATTTTAGATCCTTATTTTTTTATGGAATACCTTAAAACGACGCCTGCTTATCAGCCTTTAAATATTCAGATTACCGATGATTATAAAGATGGAGAAGCGATACTAGAAAAAATGATTTCATTAAAAAGATTTGAAAAAATATCGTCAAATATTGAAGGAATCTTTGGCCTTACAACCGTTGATAGGGAGTCGGTAGATATTCAAATATTTATGAGAAGAATAAAATAAAAAGAAACAGATGACCATAAGTGAACAGCCCCTTGATAAAGCGTATTTTGAATTTTTTATCAATTTTTATAAGACATTACAATATACACCTGAATTAGACAGAGTATGGACAGCCCAAAAAGTAAGAGAAAAGATTGAATATATACTTGGTGCGTATATGGATGATTTTATCAATACAACAAATATACCAGAGGATTTTAATTCTGCTGAATACTCTATGATTGAGGAAACACATACCTTATTACCTCCTGCTTGCGTTTGGGTGTCTAAATCCGGTCGGTTTTCTTGCCATGATTTATCAAATGTTTTAAGTGTCCAAGCCTATATTTTGTGGGATACGCAAAGGCGAGTTGTATCACCTTTGTTATTCAGCGATTTGGTGGGGATGGATGAAGAAAATGACGTGTTTTTTTGTAGAACGCTAAATGTTTTTCATTTTGGTGATTATGATTCTCCTTTGCGAATTAACGTGAATTGGATTAATATGCCACATCATTTTATGCCATTCCCTAATGATTACAAAAATGGGGAATTCTATTTGATTGAAGAAGAGCAAAAGCGGGCGTTGGTTGAAAGAGATATCCTCAATTTAGGTTATAAAGAAAATGATATATGCAATTTTTATTTCTTGCCGGATTTTGAGGAATTACTAAATAAAACCATTCAGGTATTATTAAATAAGGATTCTGAAGAACAGGAAGAAAACAAATTGGTTAAAAAAGTAATATCGCATCCTGATGCTCATGAATTATTTAATGAACAAGTATTGTCTGACATTCTTAGCAAATACACTAAAAATAGCGAAGTACACGATATCATGATGAAGAAGTTCTTTCCGGATCTTGGAGAATTACCTTTTTAATAATTGTTTTCTTTAGTCATTTATTGGGTTTTCATCTATTTTGTTTTTCTCGGAAAGAGGTATTGGCATGGAAGTATATACTATCTCATGAACTTTTATCATTTCTAATTCAAGATATTTAACAATAAAATCATGATCGCTATCTTTTTTTTCCACAAGCACATCATCACTAATTTCTTTTTGATAGGTAAAAGAAATATCGCTGTCCTCCTCTTCTTCTGTTACCCAATAAGCCCCATCTGGATCATTAACACCAAGAATTTTTTCTATAGAAAATTCATAAATACTATCAAATTCATGTTCATCTAACTCACCATATTTCCAATCGTCATTAACGAGTTTCCCTTTCCCATTAATATAATCCCCAAGCTTTATTTTTTTATGATTTTGGTAGTCTCGAAGCTCTATCAAGATATTAAATACGCCGGTATCTAAGGCTATGAGATTCCTATGATCCCTATTTTTGGAGATAATTTCACCGGAAAAAAAGTAGGTGTTGTTTTTTATATGTGTTAATTCTTTTTTTCGGTCAATTTCTTTGAGTGCTTTTGCTTTCCATAATTGTTTCCTAGCGAACCTCTTTTTTCTTTGTGCTAAAATATTCCTGCCAGTCTTAGGCTGTTTCTCAATAGGTATCATTTCTAGCTCAAAACTATGCGTAGTACCTTTTTTAAAGGTATTTTCTATGGTTCCTTGTTCTAGTCCACTATCAAAGTCAGCTAACATGCCGTCGTATTCTATACAAATAGATTTTTTGTTGTTGTGTTTTTCGTTTTTCATAATTTAAAAGTTTTGTATGATGTGTTTTTAATAGAACTAATTTAAATGTTGAAAAATTAGCTATGAGAATTCAGTAACTATTTCTTTTTCAAAATCATTTTGTTGAGTATTTTTGAGATACGATTTGGTTTGTAATGATAACGGTAAAATGTAGAATAATCGAAGAAATCAACATGATAAAAATTAATTTCCCTGAGATATTTACCTTTCCATTTCTTTATATCTTTTATCATCTTTAAATATATTTCTTTTTCATTCATATCGCCTTTTTGAATTGAAACAAATGGGGTTAAACCTATTTTTTCAAGTTTGTTCTTCTCTGCAAATTCAAGTATAGGTCTAATATTAGCATGGCTAGTAATTTCATTAATGTTAAATATTTGGTAATTTTTATAAGTATGAGGAAAGAAATATTTCATTTCTTCATCTTGCATATACTGACTATAAAATATTGCATCTAATTTATTAATGTCTTCCCATATTGATTTATAGTGTATATATATTGATTTTGTTTCCGAAATCCCTATCTCTAGACTTGTTGAATTATCTTTATTAAACTGACAAATTCGGTAATTACTAACTTTGGGATCCCATAATGAATAGGTGGCATTTCTGTAAATTTCGAGATCAATATCTTCTATTCTATTAAAATAATTGAATCTAATTGTGGCATGCCATTTTGTGTTGGATACCCAAACAAAGCGTTTTTTTAATAAAGGTAAGAGTTTTCCAATAAATCCATAAGACTCGGTAAATTCGTAATTACCTCCCTCGTTTACCCCATCTTGAATGGCAAACACGGCATCCAATTTTATACCGGCTTCATACATTATTCTTAAGCAAAGGTTATTATCGCCACGGATAGCAATTACTTTACCTTTCTCTATGTTCTTAATGTCATAATCCGAACAAATAACATAATCTAACGGAAGTTGTGAGAAATCAAAAACATCAATTAATAAACCCGAAGAGGGGTAATATCCAATTCTTGAATGAGGTTTAATTATTCTCTTAAGTCGTTCAATACTTCTATTGATGCTTTCTTTACTGGGAACCGTATCTCCGTAATCTCCAGATTCCATTCTCTCTAATTGTATTTTATCATATACTTCAAAATATTGTTTGAACGTAATCATAGATTTGCGGAATTTTTTTATAAAATTGATGTATTATTAATTCATTTATAAAACAAAAATACGTTCTTTGGATTCATAATAATGGTCGACTTATTTAACGCTGAGATTTATGGATAAACGTTTCTGTATAACGATTTTTAGAAACAGGTAAAAAAAACTCCCTTATAAACGAATATAAGAGAGCCATTTGTCAATATCTTACTAATGATGACTTACGGGTGATTGAGATAATTCACCAAACCTACCTGATCACCAATTTTTCAATCGTATTCCGAGAAGTATAAGACACATTACTGTTATATTATACCTAGTACGTCATTTTCTATCAGGATTTTATTACTAATTTCTAGAATTAGTTTTTATTAGTATCAAAATTCCGTTGAGGGTTTTTTGCCAGTTTTAAAACCAAATATTCAAACATATAGTTATCATCATCTGCAGAATTAATCTCTTCTGATTCGTATATTCTTGGAGAATACCAACGCATCATTGTGCAATCATCACAAGCAAAGGAGTCCCAATCGCCGTCAAATCTTGCCGGAATAGTAGAAAACGGAGGTCGTTTTTCTGCTATGATTTTATCAATTATAAAATTATAATATATATTTGGAACACCAGATGTTTCGACCCTACCGTTAGGATTTTGATAATAATCATGCCCAACATGCATCCATTCGTATGAATCAACCCCTAAATAGCCTATGCCTTCAAAATAATCTCCTATTTTAAGTTTTAAGATATTGGCATCACTTACGAAAAATTTGAATTTTCCGGTATCAATTACAAGGTATATTTGCTTGGTAGAATCCCATTCTATGTGGATGATTTCTCCGGCAAAGTAATATAGCATCTCTTTTATTAGATTTAGAGCTTTCTTTTCTTTTTGTATCTTTCTGGCTGTTTTAAATGAAAGCCCAATGGCATATGTTTCTTCATCACCTTGAGTTGGGACACTGTATGAACCATCAGGAATAGTCCATAACGAAAAACCAACATGAATTAATTCGGGTTGAATGCTTTTAGGTTCTGTTTTACGTATTTCCAACCACTCAATATTATAGTCTATTTCGGAATTGAAAATGGTCATGGGGTCTTTAGTTTCCGCTGCAGTACTAAATTCAATTTCAAATCTATGCTTATAAATGTCAACATCGCTTAAGTAAATACAGGCATATTTGCAATTGTTTATACCACAGTTGTATGCATCTTGGTCTGTTGTAAAGATATACTCAATGAGCTTGCCAATATTCTTTAACTTCTTTGTTTCATTTGCTCTAAATGAATCTGTTTTATCGTTATACTCTATTTTGTATTCCAAGCCCTTAAAATCAAAATACTCATCAAAGACTTTACACCCATTAAAGACTTCATACCCATCAAAGACTTCAGTGATAAAATCATCTAGGTTTTTGGACTTAAATGTGATGATTGCTTTTTTCATAATATTAATTCTAGTATATTAAATGCTTATTAAAGACTATATAATATTTCAAAATCATTTTTGTCAAAATGGTAGAGATTAATGGTTTGAGGATATTCATATTCCCAGCTTTCAAAATCTTTTATAAGCTGACTATATTTTTCATTTTCCTTAGTATGGTTACCCCAGTTATCTCTATTTGTTTTTGCTACAAAAGGAACCAAACCAATATTTGTAAATTGTTTTTTATTGGCCAATTCCAATAGTGGTATTATAGATGCATCAGGTGTTAAATCAAAAACATTAAATAATTTATCAGGCATATAACTCTTGGGCCAATATCCCTTTAATGCTTCTCGCTGCAAAACGCCTCCTTTAAAAATAGCATCTAATTGTGTTTCGTCTTGCCAAATAGATTTGCGATAAATATTTATCGCTCTTTTACCATTTAGTTTAATCTGATGACTTTTATAATTAATTATTTCAAATTTTTGGATGTCATAATTAGCCACATTGGTATTATAAGTTGAGTAAACAGCACTTCTGTAAAGTTTAATATCAGGATTTTCTATTTTTTTTATTGGACCTCTGTAGAAATCGAAATAATTACTAATATTAGAAACCAAAACAAATTCGTTATTTAAAGCCGGTAAAAGCCTTCCCAAAAACATAATTGAATTCACAAATTCATAATTTCCACCTTGAATGGCGCCGTCTTGTACTGCGAAAAAAGCATCGAGTTTAATTCCACTCTCAATGATGAGTCGCATACAAAGGTTGTTATCAGCTTTAACGCTTACTATTTTATCATTTGCAAATTCTTTTACATCGTAATCGGAGCAAATGATATAATCTAAAGGTAAATTAGAGAAATCAAATTGTTCAATATGAATACCGGCAGAGGGATAAAATGCCACCCTCGATCCTTTAGGAATACTTTTTTGTAGGCGTTCAATGCTGGCTGAAATCTGCTCTTTTGAAATATTGTTTTCTCGAGTTCTCATGAGTTCTATACTTTTTATGCAAAAATAAAATATCAGTATGTTATATTTTTTGCAAATGAATAAACGTGCTTTTTTTTAAATTAACGTCAAGAAATCTACATTAGTAAGTGGTTTTTCTTACATTTTTCAATTTTTAAGTCATGATAATAGAGAATATGGAAAACCTATTTATTTGAAGATGAGTTTAACTTCTTTTGCTCCTCAGCCTTTAATCTCTTTTGCGCCTCAGCCATATTTTCATTCGTACCATTAAATTCTAAGATCCATTCTGATATCCGATAACTAGTATATAAAGCCATAAAAGGAAGTATATAAGTATCTAACATAAAATCCCACATATCAAGAATGTATAACTCAAACGCCATTACTGACATATTAAATGTATGGTATAAACCCCTATAGTTATTGATAATAAATTTATACATAAGTCCTGTTTATTTAAGATAATAGTACCATTAACAAATGTGTCAAGAAAATATATTTAACCCAATTTAAGTTTATATACTAAGCCATCATAGTATAAGTCTTTAGTATTTATTCTTTCTGTTTTGCTTACAAAGGTAATATTAACATATAGCATATTTTTCGGGAATGAATAAACGTGCTTTTTTATAAATTAACGTCAAAAAGGCCATATTAGTATGTGATTCAAAATACAGTACATACGTATTGCAAATCCGCACGAGTACTGTAAAAGAAAAACAATTAAATTATAAGTATTTATTAGTGCAAATTTTAGTGTTAAGGTAATTGGTTATTCTATCTCTATATCAGGGTGATACAAGATTTCGCTAGGAATCCTGATAATATTTTCGTATATTTGCTTGATTCCTAAGAAAAACACACTGATAAATTTATGGATAGTATTATCGTATTAAAGTATTACACAAAGGATCTGTATTATAATGTATGGGTATAAATCAGAAACCATTGATGAATAAAATAAATTACAATTTTTAAAAAAAATATGTCAAATTGTTATGCGAATATTATTACTCTAAGGGGAGATAAAAAACAAATTAGAAATGCCTACTTTGTGCTTGGAGACAGCTTTGATTTGTCAGGATATTGGGATAAGTACCCTGTATTTGGTGATGATGATTTTAATGTAGTACGAATGAATGATATTGGTGTATTACTAAAAAAAAACGATACTGTTTTAAAATATTATATATGGACAAAATGGATGTGGTTCATACAAGAGTTGATTTATGATGATGTATGTGAGGAAGAAAAAGAACAAAAAATATTTCCGGAAGGATTAGTTGATTTAGGTAGTTGGACTGGTGTTAAAAATATTGAAGTGCTGTTTTACCCTGCTGAAAGCTTTGACCAACCCACCATTGGAATAAGCAAATATAAAGGGCTATATAGTTTTTGGCGAGAGGAGCAATTCGACTGGGAAATTACCTGGCATAGGCATTCCTATAATTATATATTAGAGCTTGAGTTGAAGATTCATCAAATAATAATATCATTCCTCAAACTACTTGATGAACTATATAAAGAAAGTAGTCCTTTTACAGATAAACAGGATTATAAGCAAGAAGAAGCTAGTAAAAGTAGCAAATTTAGTGATTATATAAATAAATATGACTTTGTAAGATTTAATAAAAATGAGCTGTTAAAACTAGTTGATGATGCAAAGTCTAGAATAAACAGACCTCCTTTCTCTAATTGGGGCGGAAATGGTCATACGGAAAAAACCATGGATATTGATGCATTTATTAGGAAATATTCGTTGGGATAACAATATATGAAAAAGAGAGTGTAAATTTTTAACAAAAAAAAAGAATGATGAAAAAAGATGAGTTTATTGCGTTACTTAAAGGAGAGATTGATGTATTAGAGTATAATAAAGAGCCATATGAATTACCAAGCCTCCCTAAATTTGATGATATTCTTTACACCAATGATACAGACAAATTGTTTCAATACATAAAACGTGATATTAAACTAATGAATGGCAATCCTCCAGCTGATAAATTAATTAAAATTTCTGTACTTACCGGTGGTTCAATCAACATCACTAGTTTTAAACATAAGAATGGGCAATTTGAGCAGGATGCATTTGAAAGAAATCTGATTATTAATGAAGATTCGAGGAAGCCGGAAATACTTAATGATCCAAGAATTGTAATTATTGTAAATTTTGAAAGACTACCCATAAATACAAAGAGATATTTGGCATTTGAATATACTTCAGAAAAGAAATTCTCAGCAGGTAACTCCAAAGAATTAAATGAATTAGGATTTATTCGAACAAAGAATGATATTTTAGTTTGTATTGTTGATAGTTCTAAAGGAGGGAGGGCAAATTTAGACCCTGGTACCGCCAATAGATTTTCACATGTATTTATTTATTGTTAAATATAGTATTTTACATGAATCATAAATTCATAATTAGATGCCTTCCACTAGGGCAAATAATTCTTTTGATGCAAAAGAAAGAGGAATTATTGTAGAATATAAAAATACGAAAGAGTTAATTACTGATGGATAGCGACTCAATTAATTATTAAAAAATATTATGTTAATAATAGAATCAGGGAAATGTGAAAAATGCGGTACTGAATTTGGTCAATTGGATACTGTGCAATCAACAAATGTTGAATGTAATAAATGTGGGAAGAAATATATTATTTGTAGACATTGTAAAAAGAAAGGCTGTGAATGTGGCGGAAAGCTACTAGATGCTTGGGATAAAAATCCAGGTGTAATGTTCTAAGAAAGAATTCTAACTAGCCCATAATAATGAATAAAAACAATAGCCAAGATTTCTGTAAATTCAATATTTTGGAGAGTCTGATTCAGAATGTTCGAGTTCGATGTTTCGTAGTTCTGAAAATAAGGAGTCTAGCCTAAGGCGAGATGCCTGTTTTCAGAACAAGAAAAAAGAAGAAATCGGACTTTATAGACAAACTCTAATTAACCCTAACACTTAAATAACTATGTCAAACTGCACCCAAGCTTTTTTAATCACCATTAAAGGTTCAGCTCAAGAATTAAGACCATTTAAAGCGTATTATTTTAATAATAATCCGCTCTTATTTCATAAAGGGAATGCCATTGATTCTGTTTATACACAAAAAAATGCTCAAGTATGGATTGACAAACCCGGTATGTTCTCATTCTTTATTAAGAAATTCTGGAGAACCAATAATGACTCTTTTTATTCTGTTGAAAATATAGCCCAAAAATATCCAAATCTTGAGTTTTATAATACATTTTATATTCATCATACTACAAAAAATGCGGCGGGTCTCTCTAGTGAAGGTTATGAGATTTTTAAACAGGCAAAAAGGATCGATTTCAGTCAAATGGCATTGGGTTTTGTGCAATGGGATGAGCTTGTATTAGAAGGTATCCCTGATCAAATGTTTGAGGTTTTTATCAAGAGAAGATATGTTGAAAGCAAAGGGTCACTCCCCCTTTCAAAATACAGTTCTTTTAAAAGCATTCCCAAAACAGGTGTTTGTGAAACCCCTTTTGTATTCTTTAATGACCTCATTGAAAAAGAAGATTTTTTTCAGGAACAATTTGATAATTATAGTTTAATAATCAGAAATCAATTAGATACCCGGCTTATTAATGGTGCAAGAAGATCTAAATATGTAAAATTCCCTGCAATATATAGCCTTTTAAATTTTGCACTCAAGCCCTATATCCGCCATAAGTTTCCAGAACTAAGAACAATTCTTGATGAAACAATCCATGAAATGGATATCGCTGCTAAAAAGTTACTTATAGGTAAAATGGACAAAAAAGTATTGCTGAGTTATTATGGTGGTGAACCAGATTATTATACAATCTTTCATGTTTTTAAAGAAAATGGATATGAAAAATTCTCAGAGATTTATAAAATGATCCATTCTGTTAATACTGTAGAATATTCGAATAATAATTTACCTTTTTAGCCAAAACCAATTTATAAATAGTCCTCTTATTTTAACTGAATTGAAGGTTTAGGAAACAGAAAGTTGGCACTTTATGTAAATAATTATGTGGATGCTACAAACTTACTATGTGATAATCACTAGGCGGAAGCCAATAGTGTTGAAGGCGTAGGTGGGGTTGACATGGCCACGTTCAGCAATACTAAAGTCGTTGGCGTGGTTGAACCAACTGCCGCCACGATTAACACGCTCAGTGCCTTCTTCGGGGCCTGTAGGATCATATCCGGGATTATAATAATAATCCCTAGCATACCAATCGTCACACCATTCATAAACATTCCCATTCATATCGAATATACCCAATTCGTTGGGTTTTTTCCCCCCAACAGCTTGTGGCTTTTCATTTGAATTACCGAAATGCCATGCTACTTCATCCAAATTGTTTGAACCGGCATATTTGTATTCTTTGCTTTTAATCCCGCCTTTGGCTGCATATTCCCATTCGGCCTCGGTAGGTAAGCGGTACCAGTTATTTGTTATTTTATTAAGTCGGCCTATAAATTTTTGTGTTTCGTACCAACTTACATTATCTACAGGATGTTCAGCTGTGTTTTTTGTATATAGGCTAGGGTTATAGCCCATTATGGCTGTCCATAATGCTTGTGTAATGAGGTATTTGCTAATGTGAAATTTGCTTAACAATACTCTGTGTTTTGGGTTATCGTGATCTTCATCGTTTCCCATTATAAAGCTTCCGCCTTCTACACATATCATTTCTATTGTGTACCTTTTCAATATCTCATCGCCAACATTTCCTGCAACTAAAATCGTGTTTTTCGATGTGTTATTTTCGTTAGTTTTCATAATTCTTCATGTAAATAATAGGCTGCTTATTTAGAAAATAAAAACAATATTATTAAAAGGAGCCAAAGTATAGGCCCCATCCCTGTAATATATTTTCTATTTCTTTTAATTTGTTCCTCGGATTCATATATTTTAAAAATATATATAGAAATCATTCGGTATGCGGTATATATAGTCATTATGATAATAAACGACAGAAGAAACGAACCGATTATTATTTTTATGATTTGTAATATTTCCATAAGTCTTTAAGCATTTATTTTCTCGGGTTTCTGTTTTGTTTACAAAGGTAATATATGCGTATAGTATATTTTTCGGGAATGAATAAACGTGCTTTTTTTCAAATTAACGTCAAAATGCTTCCGTGTATTTTTTTATCGACATCATTTCTCAATGAATAATTCGTTTTTTCATTTTTTCAAATTCGTCTTTATCAATAAGGCCCTTTTGTAAGAGATCATTTAGTTTAATCATTTCATCTGCTATACTATATTGTAGAAGAATTAAGCACGGATTAACAAATCCGTGCTTGTAGGTAGTGAATAATAGTTAAGCACAGATTGCAAATCTGTACTGATAGGTAGAGTTAATTAAAAAATCTTCCAAAATTCATGATGATCGCTAAAAGGTTCTTCTATTTTCATATCTCTTGGCAAAGAATAGAAAAAATTATTAGCATTTTGTATGGATTCGATACATTCTTCAATATCATCGAAATTTTGAACTTCTTTTATGAGGCCATTTTCATTAATATAGTATGGGCGGTCCATATTTATTAAAAATAGTTCTTTAGTTGTTATTCTGCTTTGAAAATACAGTTTTAGCATTTCTTTATTAACAGGGGTATAGATTTTGGTACTACATTTATTACAAGGTGCATATAAATAGGGCTTTCCTTTTTTGGTATTGTTTTTATTGTCATTTTTAGTTATTAAAACTATTTGTAGGTGTGGACCTCCTGAGTTTACAATATCCACATAAGGGCTTTTAATTTTTATCATTTCACGTAGTTTTATTTGTTAGTATTATCCAATTTGTTCCCAATATCTAATGATATCCTCAAAAGGATCAGCCAGTCTCATTTCTATAGGAAAATGATGGTATGTTTTATCTCCAGTTTCTATTGTTTCGATATACTTATCATTAAAATCCTCGGAAAAAATATGCTTTGTAACTGTTCTTTCTTTGTGCTCTTCGATATAAAATGGCTGATCCATATTTAATAAGAAGATTTCTTTAGCCATTATTCTACCTTGGAAATACAAGCTAAGTATATGTTTGTTTATGCTTGTATAAATATAATTTTTTCCCTTATTACACTCGGCTCTGATATAGGGAGGCTCATCTAAAAAAAGCGATCTGTGATTCTTATCATCAAACTCTCCTATACGTTCTGCCAAACATAAAATGGGACCTTCGCTATTTAAAATATCATTAAATCCTTTTATTTGTTGAAATTTCATAATGTGGTTTTTATTTTTGGTTCAAATAGTTATTTCTTTGGTAAATTTAATTATCTGTTTTATTTATAACGTATTTATCAAATCTGATACTACTCTTTTGTAACGCGTTAATTTTGTAGTTAATTAAAGCTTTTGAATTAGGTTTTACTTCCACCTGAATTTCTTGTGAACTAATTGATTCGTATGTAAACAACACTTTAAACTTTTCAACTGATATTGTAATATTATATTTACCCGGAGGTAATTCATAAAAGTGTTCTGATTCGTAATTAGCGTTGAAATTAAGTGCATCTTTAAAAACTTGCTTCAATACATATTTTGTGTCATTTATCGTTATCGTAAGATCTGGTTGTGAATGTGAAAAGGTTGCTAGAAGGTAATAGTTAAGTATTTTAATGTTTATTCCTGTAAGATTATTAAATTTATTCTTTTCTTGTTTTTTTATGAAGTCTTTTAATTGAGATTTACATTTATCTGACAAATTCCAGCTTGAAATATCACCGTTAAACTGTGATTTGGCAAACATGCTCTGCATATTCTTCACATTCTTCACATCCCAATTAGAGATATCACCATTGAATTCTGATTTTTCAAAAAGGGAAGATAAATCAGTAAGTTTTGAGATATTAATATGATTTAAATCCGCATTATTACCATATTTTATAATTTCTTCTTTTATAATTCTCTGTAAATCGTATTTACTCTCTACTATTATTTCTGTTCCCTTCTCTATGCTCTGCATGGTGGTAAAATCTTTTAATTGAGATTTACATTTATCTGACAAATTCCAGCTTGAAATATCTCCATTAAACTGTGATTTATCGAACATACAACACATATTTTTTACCATGGACACATCCCAATTTGAAATATCACCGTTAAACTGTGATTTGGCAAACATGCTCTGCATTTTCTTCACATTCTTCACATCCCAATTAGAGATATCACCATTGAATATAGACTCTTCAAACATTGAATTCATTTTTTCAACCTTTGATACATCCCAATTTGAAATATCACCGTTAAACTGTGATTTGGCAAACGTGCTCTGCATATTCTTCACATTCTTCACATCCCAATTAGAGATATCACCATTGAATATAGACTCTTCAAACATTGAATTCATTTTTTCAACCTTTGACACATCCCAATTAGAGATGTCACCATTGAATTCTGATTTTTCAAAAAGGAAAGATAAATCAGTAAGTTTTGAGATATTAATATGATTTAAATCCGCATTATTACCATGTTTTATAATTTCTTCTTTTATAATTCTCTGTAAATCGTATTTACTCTCTACTATTATTTCTGTTCCCTT
>Ga0256827_10000257_pt1 | contig 31707 bp, 25 predicted proteins | sample CV84metaG_FD_185977 | JGI IMG/M metagenome (GOLD analysis project Ga0256827, IMG submission 185977) | Hydrothermal vent microbial communities from East Pacific Rise, Pacific Ocean - CV84 | ecosystem: Environmental > Aquatic > Marine > Hydrothermal vents | place: Pacific Ocean: East Pacific Rise...
TGCGCCTTATCGAGCCCCCCCTTAATAGCCCCGCGAACAATAAAATTAGCGTAATTAGCCCAATTCGTGAAAATTAGCGGACAGCCCATTGAGAGCGAAGCGAACAATCCATCACCGCGTCTTTGCGCCTTTGCGAGAACCCCCCCATTGAGAGCGAAGCGAACAATCCATTTCTAATGTTTCCTTATGTTCCTTATGTGGTTCAAAATATTGAATATTAAATTGTTAATTCTTTAAAAAAAAACGGTCAGGAATAACCGTTTTACGTGAGTCTGCAAACAATAAAATTAGCGTAATTAGCCCAATTCGTGAAAATTAGCGGACAGCCCATTGAGAGCGAAGCGAACAATCCATCACCGCGTCTTTGCGCCTTTGCGAGAACCCCCCCCATTGTGAGCGAAGCGAACAATAAAAATACCCTAATTCCGTTTTAGAACAATAAACCTAAAACACACACAATATGAAAACAAAATTTACTCTATTTATTCTGTCTATTTTTGTGCTTTCTTCTTGTACAAATATAATGTTTGAAACATCAGTTCCCAAAGATGTTGAAGTTATTCCACAATTTCCCAAAGAAGTTATTGGACAATATTATGATGGGAAAAAGGATACATTAATTATTACAGAAAAAACTTTTCGATATGGAAAGTCTAATAAATCCACTTTAATTGTTGGATCATTAGACAAAGAAGAATCTGAACTAAGAAAACTCAATGACTTTTATTATCTAAATCTAAGAGATGAGGGAGATGAGTATTGGACTGTATTTCCACTTCAGATGACCGATGATGGATTAGATGCATATTATATTATAATGGAAACTCTTATCGAAAGACTTGATACAACTAAGTCATCAGAACAAAGGGAGAAAGAAGTTATAGAATCTATGAATAAAATCACCAAAGTAAAAGTTATTGAGAAACCCAATAGCGATGATAAAGAATACTTAATAAATCCAACAAATCAAGAGCTTGAAGAACTAATGCAACAAGGGTTCTTTGTGAAACTTGGTGGCTTTAAACGTTTGAAATAAAATATTTTTTCAAATCCTCCCTTTCAGGGTCGGGGCAAGATTTGATTCGCAATTTGTCCTTTTTAACTAAAAATGTATCAAAGGCAGACACAATAAAAATACTGATTAATTTTAAGCAGTGGTATTCCATTTTCGGCGTGCTACTGCTTTTTATGTGAGCCCCGCGAACAATAAAATTAGCGTAATTAGCCCAATTCGTGAAAATTAGCGGACGTCCATTGAGAGCGAAGCGAACAATCTATCACCGCGACTTTGCGCCTTTGCGAGAAACCACATTGTGAGCCCCGCGAACCTTCCTTTTAAATCCATCCAATCCGCGTCATCCGTGTTCCACGTCCTAACTATAGAATATCAATAAAATATCGGCTGCCCTAAAGCCACAAATCTATCCCTAAAATGAACATTCAATTCCTTTCTCCATTCCAAAGCCGGCTGCATTAGCATTTCTTCTAATATTGGTAAATCATCAGTAAGTATGACTTGTTTTTCTTTGAAGAAATCCTCTTTTGCAATAAGGTGATTCTTTAAATTAGATACATCTTTATCGGTATAACTGATGCCAGAATAATCCAAATTATTGAAATCAAAAGCTTCCACTCCAGCTACATATACAAAATTTCTTTCAATATTATCCTCATTGCCTGTAGCTATTACATCTACTTTAAACCCAGCTTCTTCAATGGTTTTATAAAGTGATCTATTGGCATATCCATTTTCCCCTTTAAGAAAACCGTAAAACTCAATGATTAATTTTCCGTCTGTTTTTAAAAGTGATTTCACTTCCTGAAAACTTTCCAGTGTAAGCAAATGCCAAGGAGGGTTCTCGCCAAGAAAAGCATCAAATATTATCAAGTCATATTTCTTTTTTGCTGTCCTCAGAAAATGTCTGCCATCATCCTCATGAATTACAGTTCCCTGACTTAATCCAAAATATTTCTTTGCTAGTTTAGCTAATCTAGAATCCAATTCTACCACTTCCACATTATGTCCTTTATGCTGTATTTCTCTACATAAAGTTCCGCCACCAAGTCCAATTAATAAAGTTTCAGAACCTTTTTTAAATTTTGATAACAGAGGTCGGATAAAGTAAATATAATCAAGCATACTTGTGCCATCATTTTTATTAATAACAGTTTGCCAAGTATTATTTACCAATAACCCTCGAACTCCAATTATCTTATTGTCATCAGTTTTTATGGCATAATCAGCAACTTTCACTTGTCCAAGAAGCCCTTCCGAAGAGTATCTGATTTTAAAAGGAGACCTCACATCTTTATCATTTGTCTGTATTCTAATAGCAATAGTAGATACTAGAAATAGAACGGTAGCAAAGATAAGTTTCTTTTTAGACACCAAAAGTAGGAAAGCTGTTAGAATAATTAATATTCCATATGCAATTGCTGGTCCTTTAATACCATAAGTTGGTATAATATAAAAGCCAAGAATTAATGTATTTATTACACCCCCAACAGTTGAAATAGCATAAACCTTTCCTGCTATTTTACCAGAATTCTCAGCAGAATTAACCAAGGCGGAAATTATAATTGGTCCCACCATTCCAAAAAGAAGAACCACCGGAAAAAGAAATACCATAAGTGAAATGATTAAGCCAGTAATAAGGTTCATTTCAATTACAGCTTTCATTATACCAACTGAAATCATTGGCATAAATATCATAAAAATACCTGAAGCAAGTAGCACAGATAAAAGCAATATTTCTGGTTTTTTGCGAGTACTTGTCCAGCCTCCCAAATAATAACCACTGGCAAGGCCCCCTAAAGTAATTGCTAATACTGCCGCCCATGAATATATTGTAGTGCCAAAAAATGGTGCTGTCATTTTAGCTCCTAATAATTCTACAGCCATTACTGTAGCACCTTCTATAAAGGCTATTATTAGAAATATGGAAGTTTTATTGTCTTTTAGTGCCATAGTAAAGTTGGAGTTTTATTCTGCTCAAAAATATTATAAATATTGCAATAAAAAGCAATAGATTGTTTACTTTTGCCGCGAATCTTAAAACTTATTCAAAATGGAATTATTAGATGGAAAGAAGACTTCTGAAGCTCTAAAAATGGAGATAGCAAAAGAAGTTGCTGAAATGATTGATAATGATATTCGCCCACCACATTTGGTTGCAGTTTTAGTTGGCGATGATCCTGCAAGTCAGACTTATGTTGGTGCCAAAGAAAAAGCCTGCCAAAGAGTTGGTATGACTTCTTCAATTTATCGTTTGCCTGCAGAAACTACCGAGAAGGAGCTTCTAGAATTAGTAGATTTCTTGAATAATGATTCAGAAGTTGATGGTTTTATTGTTCAGTTACCATTACCTAAAGGTTTCAATGAGCAGAAAGTTATTGAGAGTATTTCTCCAGATAAGGATGTTGATGGTTTTCATCCTGTAAATGTTGGTAAAATGGCTCTTGGATTAGATTCTTATTTACCAGCTACTCCTAGTGGTATTTTAGAGATTTTAAAAAGATATAATATTAAAACAGAGGGTAAACACTGTGTTGTTATTGGTCGTTCTAATATTGTTGGTTCGCCAATAAGTATTATGATGGGACAGAAGAAATATCCTGGTAATTCTACTGTAACACTATGTCATAGTAGAACAAAAAATCTCCCAGAACTTGCAGCTACAGCAGATATTCTTATTGTAGCCATTGGTGCTCCACATTTTGTGACTGCTGATATGGTGAAAGAGGGTGCTGTTGTAATTGACGTAGGAATTCATAGAGTAAAATCTGATAAAACTAAATCAGGATTTAGATTGATTGGTGATGTTGATTTTGAAAATGTAAAAGAAAAAGCTTCTTTTATTACTCCAGTACCAGGAGGTGTTGGTCCTATGACAATCGCTGGGTTGCTTTATAATACATTGAAATCTGCTAAGCAAAAGAGATAATATTGATTTGAAAGAGAATAAAGACTTAGATAAAAATACTGCTAAACTTTTAGCTGAAGGTAAAATGCTTCCACTTATGGAGGCATTTTACTCTATACAAGGAGAGGGGCATAATGTTGGAATGCCTTCTTTTTTTGTAAGAATAGGTGGTTGTGATGTTGGTTGTCGTTGGTGTGATGTTAAGGAATCGTGGAACGCAAAATTATATCCTCCAACTTTTACTACAGACATTTTAACACAAGTGTTAAGTTGCAAAGCAAAAGCTGTTGTTGTAACTGGAGGTGAACCATTAATTTATAATATGGAGCCTTTTACAAAGGAGTTGAAGGATAATAACTTTAAAACTTATCTTGAAACGTCGGGGTCTTCACCATTCACTGGACAATGGGATTGGATTTGTCTATCCCCAAAGAGAAATAAACCACCATTAGAGACTGCTTATAAATTAGCATCAGAGCTTAAAATAATAATTGAGAGTGAAGAAGATTTTGCTTGGGCAGAAGAAAATGCTGTAAAAGTTGGTGAAGAATGTAAGTTATATCTTCAGCCAGAATGGAGCAAAGCCAAAGAAATGATGCAAACAATAGTTGACTATGCTCTTGAAAATCCTAAATGGAATATCTCTATTCAGAGTCATAAGTATATGAGAATTCCTTAATGAAATCCGCCCCAAAAACCATAATAATATCAGGAACCACAAGAAACGTGGGCAAAACAACTTTTGCTTGTCAGATTATTGAGAAATATAAAGTAGAAGAAGTAACAGCAATAAAAATTTCCCCACATATTCATAATATTGAAAAAGAATCAATTATTATTGAAAGAAATGCTGATTTCACTGTTATTAAAGAGCATAAAAAAGACATTAATAAAGACAGCTCAAGAATGCTAAAGGCAGGAGCTAAGGATGTTTACTTTATAATGACAAGAGATGAAAATCTACAAAAAGTAGTGGACTATCTTAATAGAATAATAGACTTTAATAAAAGAATAGTTATAGAATCAGCAGCTATTAGAAGATTTATTAAACCACAATATTTCTATTTAATATATAATGATGAAAATACAAAAGTTAAATATCAGAATTTAGATTTAGAGACCTTCATTGACTTTCGTGTGAATTCTAAAGAGATATTTTAACAAAATACGACCTGTCAATAATAATTTCTACTAATATGCGTTTTTGAAGCAACTTTCTTAACAAGGAAGTATCATACTTATTATTGCACACAAAATAAGCTTTTATGAGATTCTTAGAAATATTATTCTTATTATTTATTCCTTTTATAGGTTATAATCAGAGAGTTATAAGTGGTACTATAACAGATGAAACTAATGGAGAAACTCTTCCATATGTTACAGTTGTGGTAAAAGGAACAAATTCAGGAGTAGTAACCAATGTATATGGATTTTATTCATTAACCATAGATAAAAAGTATATCGAAGGGGGTAAGGTTACTCTGATTTATAGTTTTGTAGGGTATGATAAAATTGAAAAAGAAGTTGAGATAGCAAAAGATATTAAACTTAATATTAGTCTGAAGCCTTCGTTAATTAAGCTTAAGAGTGTAGAGATTAGAGCAGATGCTACCATTGAAAAACAAAGAATAAGAAGCACTGCAATGAGTGCTACAACAGTACAAACAAAAAGTGTAAAGTATCTTCCTACTATAGCCGGCGAAACTGATTTAATAAAAATTATGCAATTATTACCAGGAGTTTCAGGTGGGGGAGAAGGTTCTACTTCACTTTTTGTAAGAGGTGGTGATGCTGATCAGAATTTGGTGCTACTTGATGAAGCAACAGTTTATAATCTTGGCCACCTTTTTGGATTTTTCTCAGTATTTAATACTGATGCAATTAGCCAACTTACAATGGTGAAAGGTGCTTTTCCTTCCAATTATGGTGGTCGACTTTCTTCCATACTTGATGTTAGAATGAAGGATGGAAACTCCAATAAATTTCATGGTTCTGGAGGGATAGGATTATTGTCATCGAGACTAATGCTAGAAGGTCCAATAATAAAAGATAAACTTTCTTTTGTTGTTGCTGCAAGGAGAACTTATATAGATAAAGTATTTGCTACAATAAATTATAATCTGCCTTATTATTTCTATGACCTAAATGCTAAGTTAAATTATAAGTTTTCTGACAAGGATAGATTGTTTTACAGCTTTTATATGGGACGTGATGTACTTGATATTGAAGAGAGTGAAATTAATAAGAATAATCAAGATGATAGTACTAATACTGCTGATGGCACTGGCTTAAATTTTGGTTTCACTCTTGGTAATATGACACATACACTTCGTTGGAATCATATTTATAATTCTAAATTGTTTTCAAATGTATCAGTTATTTTTACGGATTTTGATTATAATATTAATGGTGCTTTAGATAAGAATATACTTCATATTAATTCAAAAATATTTGATATGGGTGTAAAGATGGATTTTGATTATTATAGAAATAACAATAATCATATCAAATATGGAGCATCTTATGTGTCCCATAATTTCAAGCCTAATATTATTAGTACTTCTGGAGATATAGCTTCTCTTCTAAAAAGCAATGAGGGAAATCCAATGTATACTCATGAGTTTGCTTTTTATGCTTTAAATGATCATGAACTTAGTCCTTCATTTAAGTTGAATTACGGCTTAAGATTGTCTGGTGTAGGGGTTGTTGGTAAATTATATGCAGGTCTTGAACCGCGTATTGCTTTTAGATATCTTTATAATGACAATAACTCTTTTAAGATTAGTTACTCTAGAATGAAACAATATATGCATAGAGTTGCTAGCTCTACCATTGCATTGCCAACCGATTTATGGTATCCTGTTACAAAAAATGTAAAACCTCAAATTGCTGACCAAATAGCAGCAGGTTATAATCACCTTTTTGTAAAGTATAATGTTACTTTTGAGTTTGAAGTTTTTTATAAAAAGATGCAAAATTTAATTGAATATAGAGAAGGAGCAAATCTTATTTTAAATAATCATTATGAAGATGAGTTACTCGCTGGTACAGGGCAGGCTTATGGTGCTGAGTTTCTATTGAGAAAGGAAAGAGGGAGATTGAATGGTTGGATAAGTTATACTTTGAGTAAAACAACAAGGCATTTTGATGAGTTGAATAAAGGTAAGGTCTTTCCTGCAAAATACGATAGGAGGCATAATATTTCCATTGTTTTAAATTATGAGATTTCTAAGCGATGGTTATTTTCAGCTGTTTGGGTTTATCAGACTGGCTCTAAGTTTACAGCACAAATAGGTCAATATTTAATGCCTAATTCTACCATGACGGGAGTGGATATTGTTCCAATTTACACCGATAGGAATGCTGTTGAAATGGCACCATCACACAGACTAGATATAAATATTACTCTAAAACCTAAAAAGCAGGGTAAATTTAATGGGGAATTAAGTTTTGGTGGATATAATATATATAATAGAGCACAGCCGTATAGAATAAATGTAGTAGCCAACGATAATGGTACTGGTTATAAATACCAGCAACCAGGTTTGTTTGGCTTTATTCCTTCTGTTGCATATAATTTTAATTTTTAATTAACTGGTGATGAAAATAATAAGTAATAATAAAAGGAGTATAAAACAGATAATTATGTTTTTAACTATGTTAGTTATGGTTACATCTTGTAGACCAAAACCAATAGATATTGAATTGGAGCAAGCACCAGTAAAATTGGTTATTTCTTCTCAAATAGTTCCAAATGCACTTACTATAATTACTGTGTCTAAAAGTTTTGGAGCTCTAGAGAGTTCTGATAATGCTGATTCTAATTCAAATACTTTTGTTGATCAATTAATGGTGAAGGATGCGAAGATTAGTATTTCTTATAATAATATTAAGGACGACCTAATTAAAATACCAGATGCTCCAGGCATTTATGCAAGTTTTACAACTCCACATATTGTTAATACTGAATACACATTAGAAGTCTACGATCCTGAAACAGGAATGAGTGTTTCTGCAAAGGCAACTATGCTTAAAACTATTCCTTTTGATTCATTAAGAGCTGAAAGAGGTGTGGGTGAAGATTCAAATAATGTTATTGTTCATCTTGCATTTACAGATCCTACTGATGAAATTAATTGGTACCTTTTGAATTTTTATACTACTGGGCAAGATACATCGCAACAAGGTTCATTATTTGAGAAACAAACTGCAAGTGAAGTTTCTGTTTTATTGAGTGATTTAGATTTTGAAAATTCAATTGTATCTGGTCAAAAAACAATGTATAATTGGTCTTCAGATACTGTATTTGCTTCAATATCAAATATTAGTCAAGGTTATTACGACTATTTATTAGCACGTAAAAAAAGTGGAGGCATTGTTAGTAGTATGTTATCAGAGCCAATTTCGTATCCTTCAAATATTAATGGTGGTTATGGCTTTTTTACTACTCATTTTCCAGATATTCAAATGGTTATAGTTGAATAGTAAAAATAATACTTAAATAGGAGCAACTGTTTTTGACAATATTAGTCTATAGTGTATAATAAAAAATAATATTTATTTGTTATTATAAATTATTTCTGTATATTTGCGTACCGAAAAAATGTTCTATGGTTTAATAAACTAAAAAAAACGATATGAAAAAATTATTACTTTCTGTTGCACTATTTTTTGTTTGGGTTGTGGTCTTATATTTAATACCAGTAAATTTAGGTATTGAAAATAATACTAATACTCCTGATGAAAATATTAATATAGAGCAGAGTTTGTTTTCAATTGATATTAATGAAATTCAGACTACTCCTTCTGTAAATACAATTGATCCTAGTTTATGTGATAATTCTAAAGGAAATATCATTAATAATGATTCAAAGAATGAAAGATTGCCATTGGTATTGAATAATAATTTGATAGCCTCAGTACAAGTATCAGGTATTGCTAGCCCTACTAATTGGTAATAATAGCACAAAAAAAATAAAAAAATAAACATCTTATAATTTTCCTTTTTCTCTTGTTCTAATTAGTTCTTCTATTTAGCTTATATAATATTGAAATATAGTTAGTTGATATATTATTTTCGTTTAAATTAACTATAAATAAATATACGTTAATAGAATTATTTTACTACTTTTGGTGAAATAAAATAATAGAATCTATAATACTATTACTCTTATTTAGTTATTATTTATATTTAGTTTTTTAAATCTAGCACACACAATAGAAATGAAGAAAAATAAATACTTAATTATTATTGCATCTGTTATTATAATAATAATTATTGCTATGGTTGTAAAAACAGATGATGGTAATAATGGAATATTGGTAGATGTTAAAGAAGGACCTTTTGTAATTAGTATAACTACCAATGGAGAATTGGATTCTAAGAACTCCACAGTAATTAAAGGACCCACAGGTGTTACAGGTTTAGGAATATATCAAAGACTTAAACTAAATAATATTATTGATGAGGGTACATTAGTCGACTCTGGAGATTATATAGCCACTATAGATCAGACCCCTGTTCTTACTAAAATGAAAGAAATTGATGCTAATATTGAGAAATTTTCGTCTAAAATAAGTCAATCAAAACTTGATTCGGCTCTTGCTCTCAGGGCAGATAGAGATAATCTATTAAATTTAGAATTTAATATTAATGAGCTAGAAGTTGAACTAGCAAATTCAAAATATGAATCTCCAGTTACCAAAGATAAAATAAGAATAAATCTCGAAAAAGCTAAAAGAACGCTTTCTCAAGCTAAAAATAATTACGAATTAATAAAGGAAAAACAAGATAATATTGTTAGAACAACTATTATTGATTACAATAAGGAATTAGATAAGAAGAGTAGATTCATGGATGTCCTTAAAGAGTTTAATATAGTTGCTCCTCAGGCAGGTATGCTAATATACGCAAAGACATGGAGTGGGAAGAAGATTAAGAGTGGTTCTGAAATATCTCCATGGAATCCTAAAGTTGCACAGCTTCCAGATTTGAGTCAGATGATTGTAAAAACCTATGTTAATGAGGTAGATATAAGTAAAGTGAAGGAAGGACAGGAAGTAGAAATAGGAGTAGATGCTTTTATTGATAAGAAGCTCAAAGGTGTTGTTAAGCAAGTAGCAAATATTGGTGAAGAATTGCAAAATACAAGCGCCCACGTATTTGAAGTTACTATTAGTGTAAATGGTGAGGACTCTGATTTGCGACCAGCTATGACTACTAAGAATACTATAATAATTGATGTTATAGATACAGCATTGTATATCCCGATTGAGTGTATTTATAATATTGATAGTATATCGTATGTATATTCTGACGGGGATAAGTTACAAGTTAAAGCAGGTCAGAGTAATCAAGACGAAATTATTATTATTGATGGACTAGAGAAAGGGCAGGGAGTATATCTTATACCTCCTGATGGTGCTGAGGATTGGGATTTAAAATCTCTTTAATAATGGAGATAAATAATTATAGTAAAAAATGGCTTAGAATTGAGGCTAATATCAAGATAGCTTTTGAAGCAGTATTAGTTAATCAAGTTAGAGCTGTGCTTACTGCTTTAGGAATTATCTTTGGAGTAGCGTCAGTTATTTCTATGCTTGCAATAGGTAATGGAGCTAAAAAAGAAGTACTCGAACAGATGAAATTGATTGGAGTTAATAACATTGTAATTAAAGCAAAAAAAGTAGAAAAGGTATACGGAGCACAAGATAAAGAAGAAACCCAAAGCGAGAAGGATAAAAAATCAAAGGATAAACTTTCTGCTGGGATTAGTATAAAAGAAGCAGAAGCAATTAAACGTTTTATTCCAACAGTTAAACATGTAAGTGTTGAATCAGGTATTGAAACTACTGTAATATATAATGGAAAAGATATTAAAGGGAAACTGGTAGGTATTAATAATGATTTTTTTGAAGTTTATCATCTGTCAGTTGCTAAAGGAAGAATACCTGGAGAATACAATTATTCGCACGCTTCGCAAGTATGTGTAATTGGTTATAAGATTAAAAGTAGATTGTTTCCTACAGAATCTGCAATTGGAAAAGAAGTAAAATGTAATAATACATGGTATAAGGTAATAGGAATATTAAATCTTAGAGGACAGACTTCGGGCTTAGGTGCAGATATGGGATTGAAGAATTTTGATAAAAGTGTATTTATTCCAATAAATTCTTTATTGAAAAGACATAATGATAAATCATTGGTTACTAGTAGATTGTTGCAAGATTCTGACGAAGAGCTTAATCCTAATAGAAATCAAATAGAAACAATTGTTGTTCAAGTTGATGAGTCAAAACACTTAAGAGCAAGTGCCGAACTAATTGATAGAATGCTTAAACGTAAGCACTCTGGTGCTGACGATTATACTGTTAGTATTCCTGAATTATTACTTAAACAAGAGCAAAAAACAAAAAGCATCTTCAATATGGTTCTTGGAGCAATTGCAAGTATTTCTTTAATCGTTGGAGGAATAGGGATCATGAATATTATGCTTGCTTCTGTTGTAGAGAGAACAAAAGAAATTGGAATTCGTAGGTCAATGGGGGCAACGAAAAAGGATGTAGTTTCTCAGTTTATTATCGAAGCGGCTATTATTTCTTTAATTGGTGGTTTAATTGGGATTTTGCTGGGAGTTTCATTGGCTTTTGCTATTTCTAAAATTACAGATATACCTACAATTATTTCATGGTTTTCAGTATTGCTTTCATTTTTTGTGTCTGCAGCAGTAGGCGTGATTTTTGGATATATGCCAGCAAAGAAAGCTGCTAAAGAAGATATTGTTGTAGCATTACGCCATGAGTAAAAAAATATGATTATGAATATAAAGATTATTATACTGATTTTATTTGTTGTTTTCATTAACTCCCTACATAAGTTAAATGCTCAAGTACAAACATTTACTTTAGAGCAAATGATAGAAGTAGCACAACAGAAATCGCCTGATGCTATGGTGGCAAAATTCGAATTAATAAGCAATTATTGGGCATATAGAAATTATAAAAGAGGATTAATGCCACAATTAAATTTCACAGGAATTTTACCTAATATTAATAGAGCATTTACAATCTATACCAATTCTGATGGTAGTCAGTCTTATGTTGGTCAATCGTATGTATCATACTCAGGAAACCTGCAAATTGAAAAGAGAATTGGTCTTACAGGAGGAAATGTATTCCTTAATAGTGGTCTGCAGAAGGTCGATAACTTTTATGATACGGTTACAACTCATGAATTTTTATCAACACCTATTAATATTGGAATCTCTCAGCCTCTTTTCAATTTTAATCCATACAAATGGAGTAAAAAAATAGAGCCAATTAAATACCTTGAAGCAAAAAGAAAATATATTGAAACTGTTGAGCAAGTTTCAATAAATTCTGTTAATTATTATTTTGAGTTACTTAAATCGCAGATTAAAGTTCAAATTAATGAATTAAATGTTCAGAATTATGATACTCTTTACAAAATAGCAAAAGGAAGATTGCAGCTTGGCAAGATTGAGGAGAACGATTATTTGCAGCTTGAATTAGAGTTTTTAAAATCTCAAGCTGCATTAGAGAATGCTCGTTTAGCATACGAAAGTTCTATGTATCGTTTCAAGTCTTTTCTAAGAATAGATCCAAAAACGCAGATTATTCTTTCAGACCCTCAACCTGTAGATTTTATTCTTGTAGATAAAAATAAAGCTCTAGAATATGCTTTAAAGAATAATTCTGAAATAATTAATCTTGAGAAACAACTCTTACAAGCAAATTCATATATGGATCAAGCAAAGAAAGAAAATGGTTTTAATGCTAATTTATATGCAGTATACGGACTTACTCAAAATGCAGATGTTTTGAATCAAGCTTATAAGGATCCACACAATCAGCAGAATCTAAATCTTGGAATTAAGATTCCTATTTATGATTGGGGATTGAGAAAGGGGCAAGTAAAGATGGCTAAAAGCAATTTGGATATTGTAAATAGTAATGTTGAGCAGGCTAAAATTGATTTTGAGCAAAGAGTTTTTATAGAGGTAGCAAAGTTTAATATGCAACAAAATCAGCTTTATATAGCCGCTAAAAGTGACACTATTGCTCAAAGAAGTTATAAGATTACCAAGTACAGATATATGGCTGGTAAAATTACTGTTACTGACTTAAATATTGCACAAAGATCTAATGATAATGCTAGAGTTAGTTATTTGAATGCTGTTCAAACCTATTGGGAAACATATTATAAACTGCGTAAAACTACTGCGTTTGATTTTATTGAAAATAAACCTTTAGATGTTGATTTTGAGAAATTACTTGAATAATAGAATTTAGCTAAATATCTGTTGAAAGAAATAAATATATGCTCTAGGTTCTGCAATTAGTATAAATAAAAGTCCATATAATGCTCCCCACAGATGACTACTATGTCCAATTTTTGTATTCTCTTTCTTACTCATAAAATATGTGTATACAAGATAAAGAGTTCCAAATAACCATGCTGGTAGTGAAATAGGAATGAGAATAAAGCCTAAACCTGCATTTGGATTAAGTATTATTGAGGCATATACAACTGCTGATACTGCCCCAGAAGCTCCTATGGCATTATAAAAGATATTTTCTCTATGTTTAATAAAACTAGGAATCACACTAATACCTAGAGCAGGAATATATAATGCAAGAAATAATAGATTTGAATAATTTCCAAAGAAATACGTAAAGTCGTAAACTACAATCTTACCAAAACTCCAGAGTACGTACATATTGATGAAGAGGTGTAAATAATCACCATGAATAATTCCATAGGTAAAGAATCTGTACCATTCTTTTGAAGCTTCAATATATGATGGATTGAATTTTAGTTTATCAAAAATCTCTTCATTTCGCAATGCAATTATTGAGATAATAATAGTTGGAATAAGTATGCTATAAAGTATTAAAAACATCATTACTAAAATCTTTGACGATCTAAATCTCTTTGCACATCTTTTGATTTAATACTCTCTCTTTTATCATAAAGTTTTTTCCCTTTTGCTAATGCAATATCAAGTTTGGCAATTCCTTTTTCATTAATAAAAAGTCTAGTGGGAATAATTGTAAACCCTCTTTCCTTGGTTTTAAGTAAATATTTTTTAAGTTCTCTTTTATTTAGTAATAGCTTGCGCTCTGTTCTAGGTTCATGTCTATTATAAGAAGCAAACACATAATCAGATATATGCATATTCTTAACAAATAGTTCTCCATTTTCAAATGCACAATAAGCATCAGTGATATTTACTTTGCCAAGTCTTATTGATTTTATTTCTGTACCACTGAGCACAATGCCTGCAGTAAGTTCATCACTCAGAAAATATTCAAAACGAGCTCTCTTATTCTTTATTTCTATATTATTGTTCTTATTCAATTTCTAATTATTAGTTTCTACATCCTCAGCCTTCGATACAATTTTCTACATTACATTTCGAAAATCATATATTCTGACAAATTACTTGTTTATAAATTTATCCTTTCTCCTCTTTCCTTTCTCCTCTTTCCTCCCTCTAAGGTCTTAATACATCAAAATCACCATCTTTATGAAGCCTAATTACAGTCGAGGCTTTCAATTCATTCATAGAGTTATGATATAAGTTAACCACATAATCAACACTTTCAATTATATCATTACTAATATCTTTAAAAAATAGGGGAGTAGTATCACCTGAAGCATTTGCAGAAGTACTAACTAATGGTTTCCCTAGTTTCTCAATTACTCTTCTGCTAAATTCATCTTTAGATACTCTAATAGCAACAGTCTTATCACTACGGATCAGATTCTTTGCTAAGTTTTTGGCACCTTCATACACAATTGTTAAGGGTTTCTCCCAACTATCAATCAAATCGTATGCAATATGAGGCAGCTCTTCCACAAAATTATCTAAGCCATCTTTTTTGCAAAGAAGTACGATCATGGTTTTCTTTTCTAGCCTTTTCTTAATAGCATAAACTTTTTTAACTGCCTTCTCATTTGTAGCATCGCAGCCAATACCCCAAATGGTATCAGTTGGGTAGACAATAACTCCTCCTTTGCGGAGTGCTTCTACAGCTTTATTAATTTCTTGTTCTATCATCGTTCAATGATAATAATAATTGTTTAGTATATATTTTCTTAGCACAATCGAAATGACCTTCTGGGCAGGTTTTCTTGCCATGAAGCCCACAAGGTCTGCACGATAATTTTTCTTCAATCTCAACCACAAATGATTTTGTACTCTTTGGTCCAAATCCAAAATCAGTACTAGTTGAACAAAAAACTGCAGTTACTGCTGCATTTACTGATGATGCCATATGCATAGGTGCAGAATCATTTACATAGCACATTTTTGCATCCTTCATCAAAGCAGTTGATTCTAACAGGCTTAATTTAGTGCACAAATTTATACAATTTCTATTAGCCTTTTGAGTAATTGTTTTATCAATTTTTGATAAATCATCTGGCCCTCCAATTAAATAAATATCATAGTCTAGACTAATATTATTTATTAAATCAACCCACTTTTCCATCGGGTATTGTTTTGTAAACCACACTGATGTAGGTGCAATAACTATATACTCTTTTGTTTTATATTTTACAGTATTTTCAAAATCACTTTTATTAGGGTAAAGCTTCATGCTGCCTTGTACATCATCAAATAATGGTTTTAATAAATCTAGATTTCTGTCTGTTTCATGAATTCCTTTTTCAATAATATGAGGAACTGTATGCGTGAAAGAGGAAGAAAGAGGATTTTTATTAAAGCCAATGCTTACTTTAGCACCACTAAAAAGAGTAAATATTCCTGAACTTAAAAATCTTTGTAAGTTTATTACTAAGTCATATTTCTCCTTCCTAAGAGAGTTTATTAGTTTTATCTGATTTATAAGTTTATTGGTTTTCTTATCCCAAACCCATATTTTATTAAGCTTTGGATGATTCTTAAGGAGGCTTTCGTTTCCTTTTCGTACGAGAATGTCAATGGAAATAGATTTTGAGATATTATTTAAAGCTTCAATAATAGGCGTAGATAGAATTACATCTCCAATAAATGCTGTCTGTATTATTAATACCCTATTATATTTAATTGATTGCATATTATATGCTCTATTCTTGTTAATGCTTATGCAAAGTTAGTTTTATTATAGCTTTAAAAACATTGTTTAACTTATTTTTTAATAAAATAAATATTGAAATTGCTAATTAATTATATCTTTGCTGCTCATATAATAATACATACATATATATATCAATATAAAGCACAAAATAATGAGAAAAGTATTCTTACTAATAGGAGTTTTAATAGCATTAAATTCACAAGCTCAATTCTTGAATAACTTAACAATAACAGGTAAGATAAGCAATGCTGAAAGAAACATGGTTTATTTTTCTAAATTAAGTGGAAATGAGATGCAAATTGTAGATTCAGCAGTGATTAGTTCTAGTAATCAATTTTATTTTGCTTTAGATATAGATGAATCTGGATTTTTTCAAATTACTAATGGTGGTAAGCAGTACACTATTCTTATTCCTGAAAAGGGAGAATCTATTTCGATTGACATCGATGCTCAGAACATGATGCAACCCAAAAACATCAAAGGTTCGCCAAGCACAATTCAGGTGTATAAAATGTTACAGAATTTCAATCGTTACGATGCTTCAATGAAAAATCTAGAAGCTGAATATCAAAAAGTTGCAGGAACGGCTCAACAGGATTCAGTTGGTAGAGTATTGGCAGGTCAATACGAGGTTCTTAATAGTGCTCGTCTTAATTATTTGAAAAAGGAAATTAATGATAATCCATCTTTAGCCTCTTTATTATTTATTGATAAATTACCTATTGAGGATAATTTGGATCTTTATGTTAAAACGGATAAGATACTTTATTCCAAATACCCTAATAATGCATTTGTAGTTCAGTTACATCAAAAAGTTGAGAGTAAAACTAGATTAAGGGTAGGAGGTATAGCTCCTGAAATAAATCTAGCATCTCCAGATAATGAAATGATTGCTTTATCTTCGTTAAGAGGTAAGGTGGTTTTAATAGACTTTTGGGCATCATGGTGTAGCCCATGTCGAAGAGAAATGCCTATGAATCTTAAATTGTATAATAAGTATAAGTCAAAAGGATTTGAGATTTATGGAGTTTCTTTGGATAAACAAAAATCAAATTGGGTAAAGGCAATTAAGGACGATGGACTTACTTGGATTCATGTTAGTGATTTACGTTATTGGAATTCAGTAGCAGCAAAAAAATATGGTGTAACTGGAATTCCTTTTACAGTCTTGATTGATGCTGAAGGGAAAGTTATTGCAACTGGTCTTAGAGGTGATGGTTTAGAACGCGAATTGCAGAAGATATTTGGAGAGTAACTTTCTTTATTCTGTGCATTATTAAAAAATCCATTTTTAAATTATTCCTATTATAAAGGGGTGATTTGAAAATGGATTTCTTGTTTTACTTCTTAAATCCCACTATTAGGTATTATTACTTTTTCCGTTGATTTTAGTCTTTAGGTTTCTTTACCAAGCAAGGGCATCTCTATTCAATGGCATAGTCATGCATCTTGCACCTCCACCACCGCGAGCTAATTCAGAGCCATCAACTGTTACTATACATTTTGTATAATTATCAGGATGGGTTGTGCCGTTTATCACATCCAAAGCAGGGATAACTTCATAACCATTTTTACTTAATTGATCTACTGTGTATATATTTCTTGCATAACCAAGTATTTTCCCTGGTGCAAAGCTAAAAAAGTTGGCTCCACTATGCCATTGCTCTCTTTCTTGATTCCAACTATCGGTACCGCCACATATTATTGGTTTTAGAGGCATTCCTAATTTTTCTAGTGCTGAAAGAAGATTTTCTTCATCTTCAATTTTAACTAATTTACCATCTTTAATGTATATATGTATGGTCTTAAGCCCTTTTGATTTTAGAATAACAGGTTCATAAACCATGCAATTGTCTTTGTCAAGCAGTGTAAATACCATATCCAAATGAATAAAAGACTCTGGGGTTAAAGGTAGCTCTTGAATAATAAAGTGTTTCTCTATTTTATTAGATTTATAATAATCAATTAAAGAATCAATTCCTTTAGAATTACTGCGGGCACCCATACCAATAAGAATAATATCGTCTCTAGCAATTAATACATCGCCTCCTTCTATTAGCGTTTCTTTGTTATTAGACTTAATAGTGTTAACCTTAAAATTAGGATGGTATTTAAAAATAGAATCCATTATTAGAGTTTCGGGCTGACGTACTTTTGCAGCCATACTGCTTATTAGTACTTCGTTACCAATACTTACAGAAGCATCACGCATGAAAAAGAAGTTATGCAAAGGCTGAATAGTGAATCTCTTTTTACTTAAATAGTTGCTTAAACTATTGCTTTGGATTTCAAGTCCCTCAATTATTTTTGAGCTTAATAGCTGAGCTTCCATATTTTTCAACTCTACCCTAATAGATTCTAAATCGTTACTCTTGTATATATTATCAATTAATTCATGTTTTATATCTTCAATTGAAAGCACATCAGTTAGTAAATCTTTTAACTGATAAGTATTACTAACTTTAGCTAAAACTTGTTCGAAGTGACTATGTTCATTCTGTGAAATTGGTAAATTAAGTATGTCGCTATAGAGTGCTTTTTCTGCATTCTCTGGAGTCATATTAGCAACTTCTTGGCCTGGAGTATGAAGAATAACAGAGTTTAATTTTCCAATTTCCGAGTTGATATTTATAGGTTGTTCAGCTTTCATATAGTATGTTTCTTATACCTGCAAATTTATAAAAATATTACATAGTTTATTAATAGATTATTTGCTGTTAAATAAGAGTTGTATTTATAGTTTTTATGGGCAACCATTATATTGAACCTTATGTCTATCTATCTGTAAAACACAATAATATTTTTTGTATTATTGTGATTCATAAACAACACACATTTATTTTTAATTAATTAAACACACATTTCTATGAAAAAAATCACACTTATTTTAATGGTATTTGTTCTTATTGTATCTGCTTGTAAAAAAGACGATGAAACAGAAGAACCTGAAGTATTAAATCCTACAGCAGTTCAGAAAGGATTTACAATAGAATACACTTCAACTACATGCCCAACATGTGGTGGAACAGGTGGTCCTTTACTTCATAAGTATGCGGCTGATGCTCCTGAAGGTGCAATTATTGCTTTACATGTGAATGGAGACCACGATCCTATGTGTAACAATAGTTTGTCATACGGTTTTAGTTCTGATAGACCTTCTGGTGGAAGTATTCCTTCTTTTTGGGTAGGTGATACAAAAACAGAAACAAGTGATGAAGATGCAATGAAAACTTTATTAGCATCAGGTGATGCTGTTGCAGGTGTTGATTTGAAATTTAATGTTGCTGATGGTAAAATGACTGTTGAGACTTTAACGAAGTTCTTTAGTTCAGCAACTGGTGATTACTACCTTAGTGTATATATTATTGAGAATGGAGTTGATGGTTCTTCAAATGCTCCTGAGGGTTATGTTCAGCCTGGAACATCTTATAGCTATCCTAATGATGATTATAAACATGATTTTATTATGAGAGCATGTACTGTAGGTAATGTATATGGTGAATTATTAGTTAATAATCCTGAAAAAGATAAGGAGTTTTCAAAGACCTATACTATTCCTGTAGATATTGATTGGAAACGCAATTTGCAAGCTATTGCTGTTATCTGGAAACTTGATAATAATGCAACTCCTTCACATGTATATGTTAATTCAATAAGAAGATAATCGATTAATAGAGATTCATTTTTATAAAAAATCCCGGTGTAATTAAACATCGGGATTTTTTTATGTCCTAAAATTGTTCAGTATTATAGTTTGTAAACTAAACCTAAAGATAAAGTTTCAGTAAACTGAACTCTTGGTCCAACAGCATCAATAATGCCATCGTTATTGGAATCTACATCAATCATAACATCATCATCATAAATCATTTGACCTTTTAATTGTGCATTTAGGAAGTCATTAACTTTGAAAGTAAATAAAAACTGCCAATCAACATCAATATTAAGAGGATTATTAAGATAATCAGAATATAATTCTAAAATAGTTGCAAATTTCACATTCTTAAAAATCTCTTTTGAATATGTTAATCTAGCCATAGCTCCAAATGCCATTCTATATTTATCAGCATGATTAATAATTACTCCATTAGCATCTACTTCAGCAGGAAGTAATCCGAATTTACCTGCATCAGCCAAAGCTTCATCATTTACTATTGTTATTCTAGCAGTTGATGGTGATAGGAACAAAGAAAAATCTTCATTTGGCTTATAATCCATACCAAGACCAAGCTTGATATTTCCTGGAGCCATAAAGTTTGAAGTGAAGGTTACTGTAGAATCATTAGGATATTCATAACCAGCGGTAAACTGTGTTTTGAAATTAAATAATACAGAATAGTACCAGTTTTTACTGGCTTTATGACCAAATATTGAGTTAATTTCTAATTGATCATCACCTTTTCTGTAATTTTGTTTACCTTGACGAGATGTTCCAAGATTTGCTATTAGTAGATTATCCCAAGAATTATTACCTTTAAGATATTTTGAAAATAGAGTTACATTTCCACTAATTGAGATTTGATTTTCACCACCTTTAGCCCAATTTGTAAAACTAGTCTGACTACCATTAAGTCCTATTGTTCCACCATTTGTCCATGATGTGTCTTTTTGGGCAAATGATATGCTAACTATTGATAAAAGAAGTATTGTAAATAGTTTTCTCATGTTTAAAAATTTATTTATTATTTAGTTTCCTGAAAAATATGAACATCTGTTTGTGGGAATGGTATGCTTATATTATTAGCATCAAATGCTTTCTTTACATTCTCATTTAGTCCAAAAAAGACATCCCAATAATCTTCTGTTTTAACCCAAACTCTTACAGCAAAGTTAACAGAACTATCTCCTAATTCTGATACACCAATAAATGGCTCGGCAGGAGATGAAAGAACTTGTTTGAATTTTGCAATTTCTCCAAACATTACTTCCCTTGCTTTATCAATGTCATCACCATATCCAATTCCGAAAGTGAAATCTACTCTTCGAGTTGGCTCAACAGTAAAGTTTGTCATTGTAGAATTAGATAATCCTCCGTTAGGAATAATAATTCTTTTGTTATCTACGGTAGTAATAATAGTATTAAAAATCTGAATTTCTTTAACAACTCCCATTTGACCTTCTGCTTCAATAAAATCACCAACTTTATATGGCTTAAATATAAGAATCATTACTCCACCTGCAAAATTTTGCATAGTGCCAGAAAGAGCCATACCAATGGCCAAACCTGCTGCTCCTAATATTGCAATAAAAGATGTCATTTCTATGCCAACCATACTCATAACACTAATAACTAATAAAGCTTTTAATGTCATGTTTAGTAAACTTGATAAGAAAGGAGCAAGAGAGGCATCCATTTTCTTATTAGTCATTAATTTTGTCGCTGTTTTTGTAACAGTTGATATTATTCTAAGTCCAATAAATAGGACTACTATGGCACCTATTACTTTTGGACCATATTCTACTAGCATTGTTTTTACAATGTCAATGTATTTGTCGATGTTTTCCATATTAATTATGAATTAATTATTATTTAGTATTAGAGTGCAAAAATAGATAAATACAATTATCAATTTACGAATTGTTTAAAAAACAATTAATATTTAATGATTTGTTAATATACTTATCTTAGAATTGATATTTTTTTAGTTATTATTGATTCTTTTTTAAGAATGTGAATAAAGTAAATACCTGAAATTAAGTCTGTTGTATTTATCTTAATGGTATTGATATTTTTATTTGATGTTTTTATGCTTTTCACCAATTTGCCATTAATATTGAAAAGTTTAAGTTCAATAATCTCATTATTGCTTAAATTATTAATATTTATGTAATTATTTGCTGGATTTGGATAAATAACTATCTGTTTTTCTTCTTTATTTTCTTTGTTTATACCAATACTCGGTCCAGTAATATAATGTGCTTTCCAACCAGAAGCTGTTTGAGATCCATTTGTTGTAAATACAAGGAACATTTCGCCACTAGTAGATACTACAGATGAAGGGTTGTAATTCCCAGTTAATGTCGTCAATAATTTAGATGGAGTTGTAGAAGGGTCATATATTTTTAAAATATCATTTCCTTGCTCTAGATTAAATGAATCAAAGAAGATACGGATAGGATAACCGTTTGTAGGCTTAATTAGCCATTTACAAAATGTAGAATTATTATAATCTGAAGAATCAGAGCCATCCTCAATACTTGCCATTGAATCGGTATATAGCGCAGTGCCATTACAATATACAGGAAAGAAAGATTCATATGAAATGTCAAATCCTTTTGATGAATTGGCATTGTCGGTAACTAATTCAAGATATATGCTGTTTTCTGTTGACATAATAGCATTTGGTATTTGGTCACCTGTTAATTTTGCCATCAATGAGTCAGTATTACTATTGCCATCATATACATATAATGTATCAGAGTTGTGAATATCAAATTTATCAAATGTTATCTTTATGTTTTCTATTCCTTGATTTGGTTGTATCAACCATGAACATTGTGAATTATTATTGTAATTTTTAGGACCGCTACCATCTGAAAAATTACCTACTATATTAGAATATTGATTATTAGTGTTGCAATAATAAGGATATGAGTTGGCAGGATAAATATTAAACATTGCACTCTGAGCATTATTAAATGAAGAAGAACCTGGGTTGAGAGCATCCAGATAGAAATAACCATTATAAGCGCCACCCCAGCCCCAATTAAAATGAAAATGATCACTTCCTTGATAGCCATCTAAATCAAAAGCATGTCCACTACCATTACCGAAACCATCATAATACAACGGGCGACCACTATCAATATTAGCTACAATTTTATCTACCCATTGACTATAGGTAAAATCAGATTTAGTGTCATAACTTATATCATTGCTATATTTAAAAAAATGTCGAAGTGAATAAGCAGCAACATTTGAATATGCACCAGAGCCAGTAGCGCTATAATCCATCTCAACGCTTATTCCTAGATGATAAAGTAGTTGAGCTATTTCAGAATTTCCCCCAACTTGTATTGAGTTTGTCATTGCATTCCAATCGTAAGTAGTTGAGCCAAAGTCAGCAGTCATCGTGCCATACACATAGTGATTATATGTTTTAGATCCAGAACCTTGATAAGGATAGCGGTAATAGTACATTATTTGAGCCATAGCAATAGCCACACATCCTGCATAGACTCTTCCTCCAGGGCCATTCTGATCTTCAGGGCAATCTGCATTATAAAGAGCATCTTGATTCCACTTGCTAAGTAAAAGGGGATTAATAGATTTCCCTTGTGCAAGAGTTATGTTCTGATTTTTAATTAGGGATTGCCATAAATCAGAGATCTTATTTGTTGCACTAATGTGTTGTTCTCTAATAAAATCTATTTGGTCAATATAATTCTGAACCCAATTTTGGTAGTTTTCTGCTTTTATTTCAGTATTTATTTGATTGTAGAAATCAAATGCAAGTATTGGGTATGCCGCATCATCTGCTGATATTTGAACATATCCATAGTTTTTAAAATTAAAGATGTAATATACAACTTCATTATTTGAGCTAATGCTATAACTATTCGCTATTGATAAATTGTCAATAGTATTGCCAGTTTTATTGAAATATACTGATTTGAAGAAATTAATTGCAGCTTTTTTAGCAATAGGCTCACTTACGATATTTGCCCAAGAAAATATACTTGTTAATAATAAAACTATTAATATTTTAAACTGTAGATTTTTACGAAATAAGAATGACATTGATTAAATGTATTTATGATTTGTGTGTGACATATATAATTTTACAAAAGTATAATTTTTTGTTCATGTTTGTCGTTTAAAATTAGACTTAATTGTGATAATTGTTATTCAAGTTTGTTGTTGGGGGGACTATTCATCCTCAACATATTTTGTTTGTCAAAAGTACTCATAGTTTTTAAATCTACAGTGTTGAAAAGTTTGTTTCTATGCAATTTGCATAGGACTTATTGTTGCTAATTTTAAAAGGTAAAATAATGTTTGGAAATATGAAATATATAAATTTTAAAATACTGATATTCAGCGCTATATTTGTAATGGCTAGTATAGGGTTGCATGCTCAGAAAACGGCTATTTACGATCAGCCAAGCGAATATTATCAGAGCGGTCTAGCTTTATTTAGTAAGCAACAATTTGGAGCATCGCAACATCTTTTCAAAAAGGCTATTGATGAGATAAAAGATCCTTATTCTATTATGAGGATAAATGCTGAATATTATAGTGCATTATGTGCTGTCGAATTGTTTAATGATGATGGTGAATTATTGCTGCTTACATTTATAGAGAATCATCCAGAGAGTATGCATATTAAGCATGTTTATTTTCAGTTAGGCATATTTCAATATAGAAAGAAAGCTTATTCTAGAGCTCTTAAATCATTTAGGAAAGTTGATATTTATGATTTAACAAAGGAAGAGCAAATTGAGTTTCATTTTAAAAGAGGATATGCATATTTTAAAAAGGATAGTGTAGAGCAAGCTAAAAGTAATTTCTTTGAAATAATAAATAAAGAAAGTAAATATCAACCACCAGCAATGTATTACTATTCTCATATAGCATATACAGAGGGAAACTATGAAACAGCTTTAAAAGGATTTTTGTCTTTGAAAGAGGATAATGTGTTTAAGCCAGTTGTGCCATACTATGTTACGCATATTTATTATATGCAAAAACGATATGATGAGTTGCTAAAAATAGCTCCTCAACTTCTTGAAACTTCAACGCCAAAGCGCCAACCAGAGATTGCAAGGTTAATAGGTGAAGCATATTTTCGTACAGAACATTATAAAGAAGCAATACCTTATTTGGAGAGATATTACAAAATGTCTGGCAATGCAATAAGTGCAACTAACAGATATCAAATGGCATATTGTTATTATAATATTGGGCAATATGAGAAAGCAATTCCATATTTTCAAGCTGTGAGTTCTTCAGATGATGATATGTCTCAAAATGCAAATTACCATTTAGCAATTTGTTATGTTAGAGTTAATAATAAGCCTTATGCATTAGAAGCATTTAGAGAAGCATACAAGAATGATAAAGATCCTAGTATAACAGAGGATGCCATATACAATTTTGCTAAGTTGAGTTATGAGCTTGATTATAATCCGTACAATCAAGCATTAAAAGCTTTTGAAGAGTATGTTACTAAATACCCTAATTCTGAACATAGGGAGAAAGCAATGGGGTACTTAACTAAAATGTATTTATCTACAAATAACTACGCACAAGCACAGGAGAGTATTGAAAAAATTCAAAATAAATCACCCGAGTTAATGTTAGCATATCAAAGAATCTTATACTCAAGGGGAGTTCAAAGCTTTGTTCAAGCGGACTATAAGAGTGCTGTTACATTTTTCAATAGATCATTAGAAGTTAATAAGGATAAGAGTTATAATGCAAAATCATTGTATTGGAAGGCAGAATCTTATTTTAGAATGAAAATATACCAAGCAAGTATTGATGCTTATAAACTGTTTTTAAATTCACCAGGTGCATTTGTTGAACCGAACTATAATGAGGCATATTATAATATTGGATATGCATATTTTATGATAAAGAAGTATGAAGAGTCTAATAAGAATTTTAGAATTTTTACTCATAATTTGGAAGGACAGAATTCAGAAATTCTTAATGATGCTTATAATAGAGTAGGAGATAGTTATTTTATTAGAAGTGAATTTAGTCTTGCAGTAAGTAGTTATGATAAGGCAATTGCAATAGGTAAGAGAGATGTAGATTATGCTTTGTATAAAAAAGCAGAGTCCCTAGGCCCATTAGGTGATTACCAAGGAAAGGCTGATGTATTTGAAATGCTCCTAAAAGATTATCCAAACTCTACCTATGCAGGTAATGCAGAATATGCTTTAGCACAGACATATTATAGAGTGCTTAAAAATTACGATAAAGCAAATCTTCACTATAATAATGTTATTAATAATTATCCAGCGCAAACGAACTTTGTAAAGAAAACTAAGCTGGATTTAGGATATTTATACAATAATAATAATGAAACTGATAAAGCAATTGCAATACTTAAACAGGTATATGAAGATTACAAGGGTTCCACAGAATCAAAAGAAGCGTTAAAAACCCTTCAAGGGATATATACAGAACAAGGCAATGTTGATGATTTCTTTACTTGGGTAGAAACAAAGGGTGTTAGTATTAGTGTTAGTGTACAAGATTCAGCAAATTATTATGTAGCTGAAAATTCTTATATGGATAGTGATTGTGAAAAGGCAATTAAATCATTTGATCATTATATTGAAAGATTTCCAACAGGATACTTTATTAATAATGCACATTATTATAAAGCTGATTGTGAATATAAAGAGAAAAACTATGTTGACGCATTGGTTGATTATCAATTTATTATAGATCATCCAGTTAGTGAGTATACAGAGAAGTCATTGAAACGTGTTAGCTATATTAATTACGATATTTTTAAAGATTATTATGCTGCTAAGCGAGCTTTTGTAAAGTTGCAATCATTTTCTGAATCAAAAGAGAATGTAACTCGTTCAGTAATTGGAATTATGAGATGTGATTGGAATACAGAATCTTTTGATAGTGTATTAGTTTCAGCACAGAATGTTTTGGAACTCCCAAATATTGATGCAGAAATTGAAAAAGAAGCAAAGATGTATATTGTTAAAGTAAATATGCAGAATAAAGATTGGGATAAAGCAGTTCCTATTTTAGTAGAATTATCTAATTATATTGGTACAGCAGAAGGTTCGGAAGCAATGTATGATTTGGCATATATTCAATACGAACAACAGAATTATGATAGTGCGGAAGCTCTTGCATTTGCTGTTATACAACAAGAACCTTCTTATGAATATTGGGTAGTGAAGTCATTTATTCTGTCGTCTGATATATTTGTAAAAATGGATAAGTTACATCAATCTAAGGCTACATTATCTAGTATTATTGATAATTATGATGGTGATGAAGCACTGGTGAACGAGGCCAAGGAGAAGCTTAAACATGTAGAGGAGCTATTAGCTAAAATGAATAAATTAAAAAAAGGACCTGAGATGGTGATTGATTTTGGTAAAGATAATAGCTTGTTTATTGATAATGGAGAGGAAGGCGACGATGAGTTTATGGAAGAATTAGAAGAGGAGGAGGAATAATATGAAGAATAATATAGAAAGTGTAAAGAAAAAGGAATTACCTATGAGATATCTAAAACAGATGAAACTAAGTCTTATTGTTATAGGGTTTATTAGCTTTATTACATTACCAGCATTTGCTCAACCAGGCAATAATAAGGTTGTAATTCAAGGGAAATTCACACCTTCAGTTAGTGATGCGCAGAAAATGAATTCTTCTCCAATTCTGCATGATACAGTATATAAAGTGCCTGAGTTTAGTTATAATATTATGGAGAAGAAAGTTGAGACACCTTTTAAGGTTTCGTCTATTCGTCCTGCTAAACTTTTGGGTGAGCCATTAAATAAACTGTATTCAAATTATGTAGCACTTGGTATGGGGAATTATTTAAGTCCATTTTTTGAATTTTATCATAATAAATTGCGTTCTAGAAATACTAAATATGGAGTGCATTTAAAGCATTTCTCGTCCGCAGGTAGTATTTCTGATTATGGTTTTCCTGCTTGGAGTAATAATTTGGTGGAAGTGTATGGTAGTAAGTTTTGGAAAAAATCTGTTTTTGATGTATCAGCTTCTTATAAAAGAGATGTTACTCATTATTATGGATTTAAACCAAAGGAGTATCCTGATTCTCTTTTGCCTAAAGATGTGGATATTGTACAGTTGTTTAATCTAGTTTGTACAGATTTACATTGGTATAGATATAGGTTAAGGAAAAAAGAAATGGATTATGATATAAACTTGAATTATTACTTTTTGCAAGATTATTATAATAGTTTAGAGCATAAAATCACTTTCGATTCTAGACTTGATTGGTATACTGATTTCATTAAGTCGGCAAAGAATGAAAGACTGGGCTTTGAAGTTGAGAATGAGTTATATATTAACGATTGGCAAGCATATGGCGGTACTACAATGAATATGATAACTGTAAAACCTTTTTATAAGCTTGAATATGGGCTCTTGTCTTTAAAAGTTGGTGTTGATATGCAAATTATTAGTTATGTAAATTCTAATCTATATTTTTATCCAAGAGCTGAACTTAATTTGGCAGCTATTCCTGAAGTGTTATATTTTAATTTTAGTTTGATTGGTGGCAATTACCGTAATTCATTGAAATCACTTACTGACGAAAATCCATTTGTAAATACTACAATGCAGCAGGAATTTACTAATCGTAAGTATCAAATTAATTTTGGTTTAGGTAGTTCTATTAGTAAAAGTGTAAACTTTGATATTCAGTTATATTATGATAAGCTTGAACGAGCACCATTGTTTATTACAGATACAAATTCTATGTATAACAATCAATTTACGGTTATATATGAAGATTATGATAGGTTGAACTTACAGATGGACTTAGCTTATAGATTACATGATAGATTATCATTTTTAATGAGAGCTAATTATTATGTTTATAATATGACAGAACAGTTATTTCCTTGGCATAAACCAAATTATGATTTTAGTTTAGCAGCAAATTATAATATTCAAAACAAAATATTCTTCAAAGCAGAATTTATTACATATGGTTCTTCAAAAGTACCTGTATGGGACGATAAAGGTGTTCTTTCTCCTCAAACTTTAAAGGCATGGGTTGATTTAAATATTGGTGTTGAATATCGTTATAGAAAGAAATTAGGACTATTTGTTAACTTTAATAATGTTACAGCTTCACGTTATTATAGATGGTATAATTATCCAAGTTATAAGTTTAATATTATGGCTGGTCTTAGCTATATTTTTTAATGTATTGCTAGGAATTGTAGTTTAATTTAGTAAATAAAATCAAACTCTATTTATCATTAGTATGGATTTATTGCATGAGTATATTGGATGGTTAGGTGCTTTCTTTTTTGCAATATGTGCTATCCCTCAAGTGGTAAAAACTTATGAAACAAAACAAACAGGAGATTTGTCTTTTATGTTTCTGTTATTGTGGTTTCTTGGAGAGATATTTACTTTTTTTTATATTATTATTGATGATATACATATTGGAATTACGCATTTTCCTTTGTATACTAATTATGTTTTCAATATAGTTTTAGTGATATATCTGCTTTATGCTAAGATTTATTATAAGAATCAAAAGCTTGATGAAAATAGTAATAACGATTTTAATAATTTTTTATAATTCAATCACTTTCTCACCAATTTCAACAACTTTATTTTAGGTATGCATGTCTTATATGTAACTAATACATTATCAATGGTTTATTTACGAATAGTAAAAGTGGTTAATTGTTAATAAATATTAGCTTTTATTAAGCTTTATTTATCTTTAAATATTGAATATTTAACTATCTTTGTTTATTAGTGAAAATTTTATAACAGATTGATTATGAGTGAAGAACAAAATAAAGTTGATAATACTGAGTATTCAGCGGATAATATACAAGTTCTAGAAGGTTTAGAAGCAGTACGAAAGCGTCCTGCGATGTATATTGGAGACGTAGGAGTTAAAGGTCTGCACCATCTAGTATATGAAGTAGTTGATAACTCTATTGATGAGGCTTTAGCTGGTCATTGTGATACCATTAAGGTTTCTATTTTAAAAGATAATTCCATTGAAGTAATAGATAATGGTCGTGGTATTCCTGTTGATTTCCATGAAAAAGAACAGCGTTCGGCTCTTGAGGTTGTAATGACTGTTCTGCATGCTGGTGGTAAGTTTGACAAAGGAAGTTATAAGGTTTCAGGAGGATTACACGGTGTAGGTGTTTCTTGTGTGAATGCACTTTCTCAGAATACTAAAGTTGAAGTTTACCGACAAGGAAAGCATTATATGCAAGAATATGTAATTGGTAAACCACAATATCCAGTTAAAGAAATTGGTACAACAGACCAAAGAGGTACTAAGGTTACTTTTATGCCAGATTCTAGTATCTTTATTGTTTCTGAATATAGTTTTGAAATACTAAGTAATAGACTTCGTGAGTTGGCATATTTAAATAAAGGAATTAAGTTATCTCTAACAGATCAAAGAGAAATTGATCCTGAAACTAATGAGTTTGTGAAAGAAGACTTCTATTCTGAAAAAGGATTGCCAGATTTTATTCTTTATTTAGATGAAGCTCGTGAGAAATTAATGCCTGAGCCAATTGAGATTGAAGGAGAGAAAAATGGTGTTCCTGTGGAAGTAGCTATGCAATATAATACTACTTTCTCTGAGAATATTCATTCTTATGTTAATAATATTAATACCCACGAAGGTGGTACTCACCTTTCTGGTTTTAGACGTGCTTTAACAAGGACTCTTAAATCGTATGCTGATAAATCAGGTTTATTAGCTAAGCTTAAATTCGATATTAGTGGTGATGATTTCCGTGAGGGTTTAACAGCAATTATTTCTATTAAAGTAGCAGAACCTCAGTTTGAAGGACAAACAAAGACTAAGCTTGGTAACTCTGAAGTTATGGGAGCTGTTGAGTCAATGGTAGGAGAGGCTTTGAGTAATTACCTTGAGGAACATCCTAAAGAAGCAAAAATAATTGTAAATAAGGTGATTCTTGCAGCAACTGCTCGTCATGCAGCTCGTAAAGCTCGTGAACTTGTACAGCGTAAGAATGTATTGGGTGGTTCTGGACTTCCTGGTAAATTATCTGATTGCTCCAATAAAGACCCTGAGGAAAGTGAAATATATCTTGTCGAGGGAGATTCTGCGGGTGGTACAGCAAAGCAAGGTCGTGATAGAAAATTCCAAGCTATTCTTCCACTTCGTGGTAAGATATTGAATGTGGAGAAAGCTATGCCTCATAAGATTTTTGAGAATGAGGAGATAAAAACTATGTTTACGGCTCTTGGTGTTTCCATTGGAACAGAGGAGGACCCTAAGATGTTAAACCTTGCTAAGCTTCGTTATCATAAAGTAATAATTATGACCGATGCTGATGTTGATGGTTCTCACATTGCTACTCTTATTCTTACATTCTTTTTCCGCTATATGAAGGAATTAATTGATAGAGGATATGTATATATTGCTACTCCTCCATTGTATTTGCTTAAGAAAGGTCAAAAGAGTGAGTATGCTTGGTCTGACGAACAACGTGATACTATTGCATTGCGGCTTGGTGGAGGAGAAAGTGATAAAGGAGTTCATATACAGCGATATAAAGGTCTTGGTGAGATGAATGCTGAGCAGCTTTGGTCAACAACTATGAATCCAGAAACAAGAACTCTTCGTAAAGTCTCAATTGATAACGATATTGAAGCAGATAAAACTTTCTCAATGCTTATGGGTGACGAAGTGCCACCACGTAGAGAATTCATCGAGAAAAATGCTCACTATGCTAATATTGATGCGTAAGAGAAGAGTGTTGAAATGTTGAATTATTAAATGTTAGATTGTTAATGTATTTAGTGTTTGAGGTTTCATCAATTTTTCAATAGACATTACAATAAGAGTTAAGCCTGAAGGGCTTATATATATGTAGCCACGAGTGAAACTCGTGGCTACAATTGTTTAATCAAGTAATATTTTGGCATAATTGGTATATGTGTTAAAAATATCACTTTGTATTCATGAAATATTTCGAT
>Ga0256827_10000258_pt1 | contig 31699 bp, 29 predicted proteins | sample CV84metaG_FD_185977 | JGI IMG/M metagenome (GOLD analysis project Ga0256827, IMG submission 185977) | Hydrothermal vent microbial communities from East Pacific Rise, Pacific Ocean - CV84 | ecosystem: Environmental > Aquatic > Marine > Hydrothermal vents | place: Pacific Ocean: East Pacific Rise...
AGTTAGCCAAAGTTTTTTACGATTTAGTTTTTTATCTTCACTCTTCTCTTTTAAAAAACGACTAGGCATTTTTGGTTTAGGTAGATACCCTGAGGGAAAGGCATCTGACACTATTAGAAATGGCTTACTATTATCTCTATAACTCTCTAAAAGTTTTGATAATCTATCTTTACCAAATTTATATAAAATTGCCCAACAGATTTGCCCAAAAATAGTATCTCCTTGTAGCTTAGTAGCAAAATGTGATATAGGTGCAATAGGTACTTTATATAATTTCATAACCTACTCACTTAGATGAAATTTAACGCGTCCATAACCTCTTGAACCGTTACCACCAAGATAATCCATCTCTATAAGCTCAAAACCTTTTTTAACCATATCGATAAGCTCTTTTTCATTGTCATTTTTATCTAATATCTTAATACGAATATCAAAATCAAACTCTACTCCAGCAGGTACTCTCTCTGTCTGTCGTGGGTGTTCAGCTGTTCCTTTCTGTCTATTAATTACATTTTCATATTTTGCTTCAGAAAGAACCATGTCTTCAGATTTTTTACTTAAAGGGCAATCTCCTACACTAATTCTTGTAATTCCAAACTCTCCCTCTTTATCTCCAAAAAGTTTTAGAAGAGTCTCTGCATTTTTTTTAATATCTTTATCATTAAAGATTGGATTATCTAAAAGCTTAGAGTTAAATGGATTACCATCTCCAATACCAACCACGCCACTATCCCACTCCAAAAGACTTCTCATTTTACCCTTAAGAGAACTCCCTGGTATATATGGATTATCACTATTAACATCTTTAATAACACCATTATCAATTCCACCAATTTTCATAGTATCATCTCCACCACCAATATGAAGACCACTTAAAAGCTCTATTGTCCCTGTTAGTTTTACTATTTTCATTTTATTCTCTCCCTTTATGAAATCCAATTACTGCCTCAAAAAACAGTTTAAATGTGTTTAAATCTTTTTTATTTGATACCTGATTGATACATAATCCCATCATATTTACAAACTCACTGTTAACAATTTTTCCACCACCTGAGTTTCTTGTACTTGCATAAGCAACTTTTGAGTTTAACATCTTTACAAAAGGAAGTAAATCACTTTGAAAATCTTCATCACTCATCTGTTTTGCTTTCTGCTGTAGACTCAAAACTTGGTCATAAAATTTTCTCATTTGGGTATTTTGTACACCATATTTTTTATCATTACCAATCTTTTCTGCCCATTTATCAGCAGTTTTATTAAACAGTTCACTATCTTTAGTGTAATCTAACTCAATCACGATGCTCTCCTTTTATATATAAATTCATTAATTACCATTTTGGTCTCTTTAGGGTTTTCTTCTATTAGTTCATGTAAAAGTTTTAAAATACTTTCTGCTCTCTTTTTCTGTTTACTCTTCTCTAGTATATTTCTATTGAAGCTATATCTAAATTTTGATTTCCATATTGTTGATAAAATATCATTGTCATATTTAACTTTTTTACTCATCTCAATCAACTCTAACAGGCGATATAAAAAAGTTGTATTTAACTCCTCTTCAAAATCTTCTAAAGAGTTATAAAGCTTTGCATAAACCTCATTATAACTTTTCCATTTTACTGTCTCCCTAAATAGTGAAATAGCATCTTTAGGGTGTTTAACCTCTCTCTCTTCATCAATCCCTTTAGCCTCTTCAAGTAGATGTTCTGTATAATCTGCTAAGTAGCTTATTGGTGTTGATGGTTTAGCAATAGCTATTCCAAAAGATATACTCAATTCATCACTAACCACAAAAGATTTAAACTCAGCCTCTATCTCTCTTGCCATCTCTAAAATTTCATTCCAAGCCCCAAGTAAAAATAGGTCATCTCCACCTGCAAAAATAGTATAGGTATTAGGGTAATTCTCTTTCATCATCTTAGGAATATATAAAGAGAAAAAGTTATCCATAGTATTAGAAAAGTTATCAAAATTTTCAAAGCTATTGGTTACATCACTCTTTTCTAAAAACTTACCCATATTATCAACATCAGCTTTTAAAATTGCCAAGGATTTAATACCTGTCTCTAGTGCTTTACATGAATTATCTGCCAAAGTTTTAAACTCAGCAGGAGTCTGCCCATAAAAAAGAATATAAGATTTTATTTTTCTATTAAGTTCAATATCAATCATAAAATCTGTATCGAAATCAATACCTAATTCACTACTATCTACAAGCTCCTCTTGATGTTCAAAAGAGAGTTTTTTTCCAAGTGTTATAAAACCATCACAAAGAGAACAGTTCTCTTTTTCCTCTTGGGCTTTTCGTATGTTACAAATGGGACATAGTGATTGATTGTCTACATTTGTATCATAGCTTAGTACATCTGAAGCATCCTCTCTAAAGAGGTTAAACTTCTGAAACTTTTTATCTTCTATACTATCTATAATCTTTTTTCTTAAAGCTTTATATTTTGCTTTATTTTTAAAATCATCTTTTTTACATTCAACAGATGAAACCATAACACCACTCATACCATAAAAGTTTTTAATAAAATAGCTATCTATCTTTTTTTGAATAGACTCTAAATCTATCTCTTTACTAGGTACTAAAATCTCAAATTTACCTGCATTCATAGACAATATAGAGTTCTCATTAACTTTTAATTTATAACAGATATATCTTGTAATATACTCTGTAAATATTTGAATAAATGCTGACTTTGCTCGTAAAACTTTACTAGCATTTTTTGTAGATAATCTATCAAAGATAAATTTCTGAATACCATAGAAATCTCCACTAATTAAAATCATATTATCTTCTAATAGTGATGATATATCTTTTGGTGTTGAGATTAAATATTTAAATCTCTCTTCTTCATTAAAATAATCCATTTTCACCTCCCCTTTTTGATTATATATATTGTATCATACTTTTTACTCATCATTATCCTCCACTTTAATCTTCCCAAGTCCAAAGACGCACTGTTTTCCTGCTCCTATTAGTTCTCCTACTTTTAGGACTTCGTATGCCTCTTTGTTTATGTTTTTTACCTCTATACTTCCTAGTAGTCCTCCTAGGTTCATGGTGCTTTTTTGTCGGTTGCTCATGCGTGTTAGCTCCTTGTAGTGTAGCTCTTTATTTACTATTTGTCCCTCTATAGGGTAGGGGAACTTTTTGTAGCCTTGTTCTAGTAGTTGCATCTGTCTTTGGTAGATGGAGTTTACTATGTCTTTTAGTTCTATGTTGTCATCTCTTATGAAACGGTTACTCTTTTTTACTCTTAATGGTGTTATGAATTGTATTGTAATATTTTGACAAATTTTGTCTATTTGAAATGTTTTTACACTATTTTTGGGTATCTGTAGGTTACTGTTTTTGTTTATGAGTTTATCGTCTATGTATATGTCAAATTCTTTGTATGTTCTTCTCTCTACACCTAAACCATTTTGGCTAAGCATCATGTTTAGTGCAGAGAGGGCGTAAGGTAGTTTGGTTGTGGCATCATCAAAGAGGTAGAGTGAGAAATCGTAAAAGTCTCTACCTAGTTCAAAATCAAACCTATATTTGTGAGGCTTATTTTTCTGTTCATAAAACTCATAATATAGGCAAGAGGCTTTAGCAAAGCACTCTTCACATTTAAAGCTAGGGTTAATGCAGGTAACTTTTTTAAGAGCATAACCAAAAGCTCCTCGAAGTTGTGAGCCTATGAAGTAGGGTGGTTTATCTTTTATGATAACAGATATTTTAGTATAGAGCATAATATTTTACCTTTGTGTAAATAATATAATCTATTTTATTATTTATATATCAAGGTATTACTGAATATTTTGTATAATTAGTTCAATAATTTACAATAAGGGTTTTAAAGTGTCAGAAATTACTAAAGAACAAGTATTAAAATACCATAAAAATGGAAAAATAGGCATAAATATTACAAAATCATGTAGTACTCAAACAGAGTTATCTTTGGCATATACCCCTGGTGTTGCCATACCTTGTCTTGAGATAGAAAAAGATGAAAATCTATCTTTTGAGTATACAAATCGTGCCAATTTAGTAGCTGTTATCTCAGATGGATCAGCTGTTTTAGGTTTAGGTGATATTGGACCTCTTGCTTCTAAACCTGTAATGGAAGGAAAGTCTGTACTCTTTAAAAAATTTGCTGATGTTGATGCTTTTGATATTGAGCTAGATGTTCATAGTATTGAGGAGATAGTTGCAACTTGTAAAGCAATTGCTCCAACATTTGGAGGTATTAACCTTGAAGATATAAAAGCTCCTAAGTGTTTTGAAATAGAACGCATATTAAAAGAGGAGTTAGATATTCCTGTTTTTCATGACGACCAACATGGTACAGCCATCATCACTACAGCAGGACTCATAAATGCTCTTGAGTTGACAGATAAAAAGATAGATGAGGTAAAAATAGTCATAAATGGTGCTGGTGCAGCTGGTATATCTTGTGCTAAAATGTATAAATCTGTAGGTGTAAAAAATATTGTTATGTGTGACTCTAAAGGGGTTATCTCTACAAGTAGAGAAGATTTAAATAAGTATAAAATAGAGTTTGCTATAGATACTAATGATAAAACACTAGAAGATGCCATAGATGGTGCAGATATGTTTTTAGGTTTGAGTAGAGCAGGGGCTTTAACTAAAGAGATGGTTGTAAAGATGGCAAAAGATCCCATCATCTTTGCTTTAGCAAACCCTATACCAGAGATACTTCCTAGTGAAGTAAAAGAGGTTAGAGATGATGCTATTATAGGTACTGGTCGTTCAGATTTCCCAAACCAAATAAACAATGTTTTAGGTTTTCCATTTATCTTTAGAGGGGCTTTAGATGTAAGAGCAAAGAAAATTACTCAAAATATGAAAATTGCTGCATCTAAAGCTTTAGCCTCTTTAGCTAAAGAGCCTGTACCTTACTATGTAAAAGCAGCTTATCACAACAATGATATTGTATATGGGAAAGAGCATATAATCCCTCTTCCATTCAATAAAGAGGCTCTAATCTGGGTTGCTTCGGCAGTTGCAAAGGCAGCCTTTGAAGAGGGTGTTGCTCGTGTTAATAGTTACGATGATGAAGCATATAGAAAACATCTAAGATGTTTAGTATATGACTGTCCTATAGATCATGAACATGAGTAAAAAAGGTTTTATTTTTTACCTTTTTGCTTACCGTCGCCATCTCCTTTACCTTTCTTCTCTGAGTTAGTATCTTTATTTTGAGGGTACTCAGGGTGGCATAGCTCTGCCCAAGTGCAACAACCATTCTCTAAACCAGAGTTTTTAACACCTTCATCAAATGCCCAGTAGTGAGTGTAGCTTCCATTTCTTAAATAGTTGAACACTTCTACTATGTCACTAGCATTTGACTGTTGAGCTAATGTTATGTATGTATCTAAATCGGTTATATCTACTACTTCAACGGTGCAACCTATTTTTAATGCTTCTCTTTCAGATGTCATTCCAGCAGCTACTAAATCATCATATAGCTGTTGAATTTTAGCTATATCATAAGTTCCTGCTTGCATACTCTCTACAGGAGTGTTCATATAACCTAAAGCTGGTAAATCAACATTTGTAAAAGATGTTGCATCATCAGCTTTGTATTTTTGAACTAAACCTTGAACAGCTTGAATGTGTTTTATCTCTGAGTTATTTGCTATATTTGTAAACTGTTGTGTTCCCCATTGAGCATATAATCTATTATATACATCATATGCAAGTCTCTCTTCATTTCCCATGTACGATAGGGTATTTAGTAACTCTTGTGAGATTGTAGATGCTGGGCTATCTATAGCTTGTGTTACATTTTGTGGTAGAGTATTGTTCTTTGAGTTTGAATTACTAGAACTACTATTTGAACTACCACATCCTATGACTAGTAGCAAAGAACTTGCTACTAGACTTAAAGTTAATATATTTTTCATCTTTTACTCCTTTTTATTTACTATATAGTAGTATGTTTGTATGAACTTATTGTGAATTAAATCTCTAAGATTTTCTCCTCTTTAACTGTCCAAATAAATACAATAGGAATAAATACAAGAGTCATAAATGTACCAACTATAAGTCCACCAATTGCTACAGCTCCAAGTGGTGCTAAACGCTCTAGCCCAATAGCTGCACCTTGTGCAACTGGAAGCATGCCTACACTCACAGCAAATGCTGTCATAAGCACGGGTCTAGTACGAATTTTAATGGACTCTAACATAGCCTCTTTTTTATTCATACCTTTTTGTATCTGCTCTATGGCAAAGTGTATGAGTAAAATGGCATTATTTACAATGACCCCAGAGAGTAACATAAAACCCATCATAGCAGGCATAGAGACATGGTAGCCAATAGCTAACATAGTCCACGAAGCACCTATGATTGTAAGTGGTATGGAGAAGAGTATCATAAGTGATATTTTTATATTTGCAAACATTACAATGAGTGTAAAAAATATGAGTACTACAGCTATGCTTATTGCTCCTATCATTCTCTCTGCTGAAGCTTTGAATTGCTTTATATCTCCAATTTGTTCCAACTCTACACCTTTAGGTAGGGTAACACTCTTTAGCTCCTTTTCAAAGTTTGCCATAATATGTGAAATAGCACCCTTTTCACGGTTACCATAAACCTCTAGCGTATACTGTAAATCTTCTCTTGTAATGAGACTAGGCTCTTGACTTGACTCTAGTGAGGCTACTCTGTTTAGAGGTATTTTACCACTTTTAGTCTCTATGAGCATATTTAGTACTTTGTTAAAGTCTTCTATCTGTTTTTGTGGTAACCATACGCGTACAGCATAGTCCATAGAGTTCTCTTTAGGAAAACTAGCTACCACTGCACCACGAATGGCTAGTTGTAGTTGTGAAGTTATATCTGCACGAGTAAGACCATAAAGTGTAGCTTGTGCCTCATCTATTTTTAGATTGTAGACTACTTTGTCACTATCCCAAGTAGTAGAGGTAGATACAACTCCTCTAGTGTTTTGTAGAGCATTTTGAACATCATCTCTAGCCAATTGAAGTAGTGTAATATCATCACTACTTAGTTTAGCATCAACATTTGCTCTTATGCTAGCCATAGCAGTAGCCCCGTAAGGTGTTATATCTAAGTACTTAACATTAGGTATTTTTAAAATAGCTTCTCTTAGAGTTTTAGAGATTTGCCATATATCAGCTTCTCTTTTGTAACGGTCTACATAGGTAGCAACTATGGAGATGTGGTCTATGCCAGAGCCTGAACCAATGCTAAGAACACCAGCTTCTGAGCCTATGCTTCCAGAGATGCGTAGTAGCTCCCCTTGCTCTTTAATGATGGTATTGACTCTTTTCATAATCTCTTCAGATTTCTCTATGGGTAGGTTTGCTTGTGTGGTTATTTTAATATTTACTCCACCTGTATCCATAGGTGGCATTAACTCTTGTCCAACAACAGGCATGACTAACTTAACAGAAGTTGCAAAGAGAGCTAAGAGTACTACTATGGAGAAGATACCTAATATTTTTGAACTAGTAACAGCTCTTACAATGTTTGAGAAAAAAATTTGAATATAGTCATTTGCTTTACCTATTATAAAATGAAACCACCCTTCAACTTTTAGTAAAAGAGGGTTCTCTATGGCTAATATGTGCAAAGAGAGTAGAGGTACAGCAATAATGGAGATGACATAAGATGCTACAAGTGCAAGTAGTAAAGTACCAACAAGAGGAGCAAAAACAGTTTGAGGGTAACCACCTACAAAAAGCATAGGAGCTAGAGCAATCATAGTTGTTATAGTCCCACTAAGGTCTGCAAACATTATCTCTTTTGTTCCATCAAATACAGCGTTTTTAATGTCTTTATGGAGTTCACGGTAGTGCCTCTCTATGTTCTCCATGACCACCACCGTATCATCTAGTAGCAGTCCTAATGCTAAGATGATGGCAGTTAGTGTTACAACATTAAAGTCTATGCCTACAAGCCACATAAGGGCAATGGTAGAAGCATAAACTAAAGGAATAGTTACAAGCACTACTAAAATTTGGCGAAAACTAGCTAAAAATAGAAAAACAACAATAGTTGACATTATAATAGCATCACGAAGTGAGTCAAACATATTCATGGTACTTTGCTCAATAGTCTCTTTTTGAGTGTCACTTACTTCAAAGTTTATGTTTGGGTACTTTGCTTTAAACTCTCCTAACATACTTTCAACTTTGCCTATGGTTTGTATGACATCTGCTGTAACGGAGCGTTGTATGGAGAGGGCTATACTAGCTTTACCATTACCGTAATATGCAGCACTATTTTCGTAATGACCAAAATATACCTCTGCTACATCAGAGAGCTTAACATTTGCACTTATAGATAGAGTTTTTAGTTTGTCTACTTCATCTCTTTTACCTTGTGATTTAAGCAGATACCTATTTGACTCATTACCTATAAACCCAACAGCATACTCATTGTTATTTTTTTGAATAGTTGCTATGATTTGAGCTAAAGAGAGATGGTAAGCGTCTAGTCTGTTTTTATCTATTATAATTTGCAACTCTTTTTTGTAGCCACCAAAAATGTCAACATTGGCTACACCTTTGGTTTTAAGAAGTTTATGTTTTATCTCTCCTGAGGCTATGTCTCGTATGTCTTCTAAGCTTAATTTAGTACCATCTTTAGGGGACATAGCTACTACTAAAACAGGTGCAGTAGCTTCTGTAATTTTGATAATTTGAGGCTCTCTAATATCTTTTGGAAGCTTTGCTCGTATTTTAGATAGGGCGTTAGTTACATCATTTACAGCAGTGTCAATGTCTTTAGAGTACTCAAACTCTGCTCTTATTACTGTTACCTCATCTATAGTGTTTGAGTAGGCACGGCGTATCTCATCTAGGGCATACAGCTCTTCTTCTACGGGTACTGCTATGTTAGAAGCCATGCTCTTTGCACTAGCTCCTGATTGTACAATAACAAGGGCAACCTCTGGGTAGTTTGAGTTAGGAAATAAGTTACGATGTATCTTACCGTAACCTACTATACCTGCCATTACAAATAGTGCTAGAAAAGAGATGATAATATGTGGCTTTTTAAGTATCTTTTCTACCCAAGTAGGAGAGTCATTAGTAGTACTATTCATACTCTTCTCCTAAAACCTCTACCTTATCATAAGCAGGAAGAGTAGCTAATTTTACCTCACTTGCATGTGCCACAGGAGTTGTCGGACATGGTGAGACAATTACATCATTCTCTTTTTGCATATCTACTTTGACTTTTTGAGCTTTAAAGCTACCATTTTGGTATGCCATAATGAATATACCAGTTTTTTTATGTATAAGTGTATCTTTAGGTAGAATGCACCCTTGTGCCTCTTTTGTTAAAACATCAATGCTTAAACTACTACCAGTTGGTAACTCTATGGCTGAAGAGAGTGCAACTTCTGCTGAGGTTAATCCATTTTTAGATGTAGTATAGATGGCTTTTATTTTACCTACTCTTTTACCACTTAGTAGTACAGTTTGCTCTGTTTTAATTTTTGTACTTACATTTTGTGCATAAGAGAAAACTAACTTTTTCTTACCATTACTAAGAGAGAGTATAGGCTTACCTACAGATGCTAAATCACCCTCATGCATAAAAATGGCATCTACAACACCATCAAATGGCGAAGTAATCTTAAGGTAGCTTAGTTGATGCTCTAGTTGGACTATTTTTTGTTTTGTACTTGAACTAACTGCCTCCTTAGCTTGTAGAGATACTTTTGAAATATCTAGTTTCTCTTTAGATAATCCACCAACTTTAAAAAGTTTATAGTTTCTCTCATATATACTTTTAGCTAATGTTAAGTCACTATTTTGCACTAGTAGAGTTGTTTTTAAAGCATCTAAGTTTGAGTTAATCTCTATGGCATCAACAGTAACTAAAACATCTCCTTTTTTTACTATTTGTGACTCTTCTACCTCTACTTTTTTGATGTAGCCTACTAGTTTTGTAGAGAGTTTTATACTTTTATCTGAGACTAACTGTGCTAAGTACTCTTGGGTATGTGTTAGTTTACCTCTTTTAGTGTTAACTACGGGGACAGTTACCATTTCAACTACGGGAAGTGGCTCATTTACTACCTCTGCTTTACGCTTTTGTAGTAAACTTTTAGCACTTAAAATTAATGCTAATACGGCTACTAGAACTACTATATATTTAACTGTTTTTTTCATCTACCTAACTCCTTGTTCCATTAAAAAATCTATGTAATATTTACTCTTTTGATAGTTGTATCTACTCTCTATTACTTTTGCTTGTGCTAACCATGTCTTACCTTTAGCTAGAAGTAAATCGTTAAGTGTAACAGTGTCGTTATCATATCTTAACTGCTCTATCTCTTGGCTTTTTTTACTTAGTTTGAGTTGTGCTAAATTACCTCTATACTCTGCGTAGTTTTGTTTTATTTTTTCTATACCTTGTGTAAGAAGTTTTTTAAGGTCTAAAAGAGTTTGCTCTTTCTTTAGTTTAGCTTGTATTTTACTTATTTTTGCTTTTTGTGTAGATATATCACGCTTACCAAAGTCAATTAAATTATAGCTTACATTTACACCAGCTTGCCATAGTGTCTCATCATCCCAACTATTTGTAGCAATATCTTGCCCATAATTTTTACCAGCATATATGGCTAAATTTACTTGTGGAAGTTTTGAAGCATTACTTTTATCTACCATTTTTTGAGCTTTTTGAACAGACATATTCTCTAGTTCTATCTTAGAAAGAGTAGTAGCTTTACTGTAGAGTCTACTAACAGAGTAGTGAGGTTGTTTTACTACTATATGAAGTGGGGAAAGATTTTTAATACTTTTGCCTACCAAGGCATTAAGTGTAGCTTTAGTTACCTCTATATTTGATGCTATTATCTTCTCTTTTGTTTTTGCAGACTCTAAGTCAGAAGATGCTTTTAGTTTATCAATTTTTGCTTTTTTACCCAATGAGACTTCGTACGATATTTGCTCATATAACTTCTTAAGTGCTTTTGTGTATGAGTACTGAGCATTTAGTATCTCTTGTTGTGCCAATATAGACAGATATAAAGAGCGAATGTTATATGTAAGTTGTTCCAAAGAAAGTTTTACTTTTGCATGGCTCATTTGTGAAGCAATAGACTCTACCTCTACAGCCTTAGTTTGTGCAAATCCAGTAAAGAGTGGAACTGTATATTTAAGCCCTGTAGATAATATATCTTTACTTGTAGTTACTGGTTGACCAGAGGTTATAATGCTAGGAACTAAAGGTATAATTGTTCTCTCTATATTGTAGTGAGTATAGTCTCCAACAATGTTTAACTCCCCAAACATTTGAGCTTGAGCATTCTGCTTATTGAGTGCAACCATATCTAGTGTAGTTTGATTCTGTTTAGAAATTGTACTATGTTTTATAGCGTAGTCTACTAACTGAGGTAAAGTTTCTGCCCACCCATAAACCACCATAAAACATAGTAAAAGAAACTGTTTCATCTATTTCTCCTAATATTTTATATAATAATAGCAGATTAATGTGGACAGAGTGTGAACTACCTATTTTAATCTTTATTAATTAGCTTTAATCTCTTCTTAATATCAAATCTATTTAGAAATAGTTCAATATTCTCTTTTAATACTCTATCTTCTAAAATTGTAGCTTTTTTCATAGGAAATTTTAAGAAAAATTGAGGAGGCATAATAGAATTACTTTTTTGAGGATTTTTTAAATATTCTAACATTTTACTTTCTATGCTAAGGTGTGTACTATAACGCATAAGGTAGCGTTTATATATGAGTTCACTAGGTATTTGTTGTTTTTTGTGGCAGTTTAAACAGTTTTGTTCTAAACTATCTGCTTGTAAAAAAAATGTTACGATTGTTAAAACTATAGCTATTTTTCCCATTTTACTTCTACCTCTGTTCCTCTATTTTCTACTGAATTTATGTTTAACTTAAAAGCATAATTTTTACAAACTTGACTTACTATGTGTAGTCCTATGCCAAAGCCACCTTCACTTTTGTTAGCTCTCTTAAATCGTTGTTGTATCTGCCCTAACTCTTTAGCTTTTATGCCTATGCCTGTATCTTTTACTAAAAGTTTTTCACGACTTAAAGTAATTTCTAAAATACCTTGTTGTTTATTGTATTTAATGGCATTTGAAATTAAGTTATCTATGAGACGCAAGGCATCATTTTTATCTATGGAAATGATGGTATTTTTAGATATGTTTAATCTGATACTTAAAGATTTGCTATTTGCCATGACAGTAAAGTAGAGCATTCTCTCCTCTAGTAACTCTGATAAATTGACTAAAGTTATATGCCTATGGTATTGATGATTTAGGTTTAAGTATGTTAAGTCATCATATATTCTACTTAGAGTCTTTGATGCAATCTCTATACGCTCTAGTTCACTACTATTCTCTTTGCATTTTCCAAAAGTCTCTATCATCTCTATGTTTGTTAAAATAATACTTATAGGTGTATTTAACTCATGTGTTGTATCTTGAATGAAATGGTTCATCTTTTCTAAAGATTGACGCATAGGAGCTACAAATAGTCTACCTAAAAAGTAGCCAAGTATAGAGAAAAATAGACCTGCAATAAACATAAAAAATAACATATTTTGTTGTAACTTCTCAATAGGTAAATAGTTTATAGGTTGACTAACTAAAAGGTAGGCAACTCCTAAGTAGTACGGTTCAATACTCTCTTGCAGATAAAGTATATTTTTCTCTTTGTAGTCTAAGGAGTGAATGTTCTTACTAGAACCAAAGATGTAGTTTTTATCTTTATCGTAAATAGCAGAATCTATTTGTGGATTGTATGGGTAGTAGAGTGTAGCACTATTTGATTGATGTAACTCTCTTAGGGTAGTTTTTATTTTTTGTATTTCATATTTTAGTATCTCTTGTTGGGTATCTAGTAAATGGTGTTTGCTAGATGTGTAAAATATCCAAGAGGCAAATGAAAATAAAATAAATGTAGAGGTTAAGTAGATAACTAGAAAACGGATTAGACTTCTTTTTTCGCTAGTTAACAAATCGGTATCCTATATTTTTAATAGTCTCTATTTTCTCTTTTCCTATAGTTGCACGCAAACGCTTAATATATGTACGAAGAGAACCAGAACTAGGCTCTTCTTCATAACTCCATAGAGTTTCATTTATCTTATTGTAATCTAGTAGTTCATTAGGGTGCTGTAAAAAGAGTGAAAGTAGTTTAAGCTCTTTATTTTTAAGTGCTATTTTATTTCCATCTTCTGTAAGGGTTAGCTCTTGTATATCAAAAATTAAACCATTTTGTATAGTTATGGTATTTTCATGAGTTCCATAACCACGCTTAAGTAGAGAGTGAATACGCACTAGTAACTCTTTAAGTGCAAAAGGCTTACGAATGTAGTCATCACATCCTAAACTAAAACCTTTCTCTACATCTTCAACACTATTTAGAGAGGTAATAAATATAGCAGGTACCTCTACATTACTTTGACGAATACTTTTTAAGAAATCAAAACCATTTAAGTGAGGTACTTTAACATCTAAAAGCATTAAATCTATACTGTTTTCATAAGCAATCTCTTCTGCTTTTAATCCATCATAGGCTATTAAGACTTTAAATCCTTTAAGTTCAAGAAATTGTTTAACTGTATCACTTAGCTGAATATCATCTTCTAAAAGCATAATTGTAGATGTCATTTTATACCTTTTTATATATTATAATAGATTTAGATGAATTATTTATGAACTTTTATAAAATAGTTATGATAAAATACATACTTTAGGAGATTTTATGATTAAATATTTAGGACTTTTTTTAAGCTTTACATTCATAATACTTGCAAATGATACAAGTTTACTAAATAGTAAAGATGATAGCGTATTGTGGGTAGCCATATTTGCATTAGGAACTTTAGCCATTATTATTTTATATACTACATCAAAAAGAGTATCTAATATTAAAAAGATGCATCAAGATGTATTAAATAGACAGACAGAAATGGAAAAAAATCAAACAGTTATTTTAACTAGTATGACAGAAAAAATTCATAATATTGCACTAGAAACACATGAAAAACAAGCTAAAAAGAAAAAATTAGAAAAAGATAATAAATTTAACATAGTAAATGATTCACAAGATCCTCTTTTAGATATTACAAACGACCTTATTGACTACTTAAGGCTCAAATCTAAAAAAGTAGAAATTTCCATTGATGAGTTTAACCTTAACAATGTTTTAAATGAAGTCTCTGGTATGTTAGCTTCTAGGTTTAAAGGTAGTAGAGTAGAGCTTATATTTGACATAGATAAATCTGTACCTCGCTATATAAAAGGGGATTCCCAACACTTTGGACAAATATTATTAAATTTATTGGACAATAGACTATGTATGCTTTCAGATGATGAATTAAGATTAGAGATAAGTACATTAAGTACTTATGATGACCAAATAGAGCTCCAATTTCAACTAATAGATAATGGTGCAGGTATGAGCAAAGAAGATGTTGAAAAATTATTTGTACCATATTATGATGAAAAAAATGGTATTTATAGTGGACTATCTCTCTTTGTTGCACAAGAACTCATAGAGATGATGCATGGAGACCTTAGTATACATAGTAACATAGGCAGAGGTACAAGTTTTACTATATCTATACCATTTAGTTTAGTTGACCCAAATAATAAAAGAAAATATAGACTTCCAGATAAAATTTTAACAGATAAAAAAGTTTTTATAGTAGATAGTAATAATAATTCTGCACAAGCTATTAAAAAGATGTTTGCTTATTTTAAACATGATGTTACAGTAGTAAATAAAAATGACTTTGAGAACTCTCTTTCTAAACTTTATGCTTATGATATTGTAGTACTAGAAGAGGATCTATTAACTATAGCTGTAAGAGATAAACTAAAAGAGATAAAAAATACAAATGATTTAAAAGTAGTTTCCTTATTTTCACTTATGAATGCTAGTAGAGAAGATAGTAGGTATGAAGTAGTAGATAAAAACATGTATAAACCTCTAAACCAAGAACGAGTTTTTGAGATGATAATAGACATGTATGCACTTAAAACAACGGACACAAGTAAACATGAAAAAATAGAGAATGATGGTTCATTAAAAGTTAAAGTACATAGAGCAACTATTCAAGAAGCTAGCCATATTACTCAAGACTCTTTCTCCATATTTGCTGGTAAAAAACTTCTTATTGTAGAAGATAATGAAATTAATCAAAAAGTATTAGTTAATATATTAAATGTATCAAATATGGAAATTTTTGTAGCTAGTAATGGTGTAGAAGCTGTAAAAATGGTAAAAGAGTCTATAAATACAAGTCACTATGATCTTGTACTTATGGATATAAATATGCCTGTTATGGATGGTTTTGCAGCTACTAAAGCTATTAGAGCTTTAAGTGAGTTTAACAGACTTCCTATAGTGGCTTTTACGGCACTTGTTTTAGATAGTGAAAAAGAAAAAATGTTTAAGTCAGGTATAAATGCTTTTTTAGCTAAACCACTCATTGTAGGTAAACTATTTACTGTAATGTCTATGTTTATAGAGACAGAGTACGATAAGCTATATAGTAAGAGTACAGACAATAACAATAGACAGCTCCCTGGTATAGATATAGGATTAGGTATAACTCACTCAAATAATAGTGAAGTACTTTATCAAGAAATCCTTAAAGAGTTTGTAGAAGCATATGGTAGTAGTGATCATACTTTTGAAAAACTCATAAATGAACATAGATATGAACAGCTTAAAATGTTATGTTTAGATATAAAAGGATTAAGTGCTACTATTGGTGCAAAAGAGATGAGTATGCAAATAGTAGAAGTTCATAGAATGATTATGCACAATAAGCATAATCTTCTTCCTAATTATATAGCTCCATATAAAAAAGAGTTAAGAAAAATTATAAATAGTATTGAGATGTATCTTAGTGGGTCTAGTATATAGCCACTAAGTTTAACTCTCTTGTACTACTTTTGAAAATGAAAGAGGTACTCTTGATTACCCTCTTTACCTACTACTTTTGAGAGTGCAACAAACTTAACTCTCCAACCAAACTCTTGACACTTAGCTACAAACTCCTCTTTTCGTCTCTCTATAGCATCTATGTCTTGAACTACACCTTTACTATCTCTTTTTACATCTTTACCAACTTCAAATTGTGGTTTATATAGTATTACTATATCTGTACCATCTGTAGCTAGTTTGTCTATGGCATCTAAAATTTGTAAGATAGATATGAATGATACATCACAAGTTATAAGTTCAAAAGCCTCAGGGTTAGAGTACTCTCTTATGTCTGTCTCTTCGTAAAGTGTTATTTTATTATTTTCTCTTAATGATATATGTAACTGGTTAGAACCAACATCTACACAATCAATAGACGCTACGGAATTTTCAAGTAAAATTTGTGCAAAACCACCTGTAGATGAGCCTATATCTAAAGCTCTTTTGCCCTCTAGCTTCATAGGGTATTCAAGTAAAAAACTCTCCAGCTTACGACCAGCACGACTAACATAAAATTTACTCTGCTCTACCTCTACAATACTGTTTTCATCAATCTTATTTGAAGGTTTACCCTTTTTCCCATCAACATTAACCAATCCAGCCTTTATGGCATCATTCGCACGATTACGACTCTCATAGTAACCCTCATCTACCAAATATTTATCTAATCTCATTTTATTTATCCTTTATTAATATATCTTTTAAATTTGCTGGAGCAATATATGCTTTTGTTCTACCGTCTTTATAGCTAGCTAGTATTTTATATTTCATTAGTTCATTCAAATATTTTCTTGCTGTTGTAGGAGCAATTGCATAATCTGCTGATATTTCAAGAGCTGTAAATACTCTACTAGGGGTGTTAATGGCTTTTTGAATAATATCTTTTTGTATAAAGTTTAGTTTGTCATTTAAGTATGAATTACTTAAAATATCTGTTATCTTTTCGTATTCTACACTTTTCTTATGTAAATGTAGTAGTAGTTCATCTATGGCTCTAAGTATAATATCTACTTGATAGTATATAAAGTATGTTAAATCATTATCATCTACTTCACTGTAAAGGTATGACATAGCATACTGTTTAGGTGCTTCTTTTAAAAGTTTACTAATTGATACATATTCAAAGTAATCAAATCCATTTTTCAACATAAACCAATAAAAAATAGCTCTTGCAGTCCTACCATTACCATCTGAAAATGGATGCTCATAGCCAATTATAAAATGTAGTATTATAGCTTTAACAATAGGATGAATAAAAATAGTACCATCTTCAGCAGAGTGAGAAGTATTTGCAAATTCACATAGTTTATGTAGTCTAGTAGGTAGTTCTGAAAAAAGAGGAGGTTGATGTAAAATATTATCATCCATATCCATAATTACAATATCATCACTATTTCTTAATTCACCTGCTATATTTGCATTATCTGTTGTACCTTTTGTTGCTATTTGATGTAAAGAAAGTATCATATCTATAGATAGCTCTTCATCTTTTAAGTTCTGTATCTCTTTCATGAGCATATAGTTATTTATAATCATTTGCTCATCTTGTGTTTTAGCTTTTCTATCTGATACAAGTATCTCTTTAGCTACTTTTCTTGTGGTAGAAGCTCCCTCTAATTGAGAGCTACTAATAGCCTCTTCCATAATGAGAGAAGAGATAAGGTACTCATTTTTAATAGAGTTAAAAGGAACAATACCTTGATTTGCTAAATTAGAAATTTTAAAAAGTTTTGCTTCTAGGGTATTTGGAATAGAAAATGAAAATGGTTTTAAGTTTTTATCTTTTAGCTTAACTGTCTGTTGTTTATTAAATCGAGCATATTTAGTAGCAAACCATGCTTTTTTAGGGTTGTCACCTCTATCTACTCTCCACTTAAATTTATCCCAATAAAGGTATTTTCCTTTACTATCAACTTCTTTATATCTTACAATATAATCTAAATCAAATAACTCTTTTGAAGCTAACTCTTCACTAAAGATAAACGGTACCTTTTCAATAACACTTTTAGCCATATAAATCCTATAAACCATTTTTTTAAATTTGGTTTATAATATCATTAAAATGCTTTAAGCAAGTATATAGCGTGCTTAAAGCAGATTGTAAATTGGTTTTATCTACCACACCATTGTCTCTCACAAGGTATGCCATCACCATCACCATCCATTTTTGGGTTACGACAATTAGCTAGAAAATATTTAGCTTCAGCACAAGAAGTCATTTGACTACAATATTGTCTTCTATCACACTTAAATCTATTAGATTTTCTTTTAGGAGGTACAATAGGAGGTCTTTTAATATGAGATCTCTTTACTGTTTTGTGTACAATTTTTGCTTCTTGCTTTAGTTCAGTATTAGATGATGTCTCAGTTGGAAACTCTTTTGGTATGTAGTTATTACTATTATCACTAAGATACTGAGTATTAATACTTGGTTTAAATATATGGTATAACACCATAAATATTACTACAAACATAATTCTTTTCAAACCATCTTCCTCATCTCACTTTCACTAAGTGTCTTCACTTCTAATTTTTGAGCTTTAGTAAGCTTTGAACCAGCATCCTCTCCATATATGAGAAAATCGGTCTTTTTACTTACAGAGCCACTTACTTTTGCACCAAGGTTCTCTAGCATCTCTTTAATTATGCTACGGCTAACAGACATAGATCCTGTTAGTACAACAGTTTTGTCTTTAAAAGGGTTCTCTATGGCTTCTACTCTCTCTTGAACTGTAGGCTCAATGACTTCAAACAGTTTTAGTACAAACTCACGATTTACTCGCATAAACTCCAATAGAGAGTTTGCCATCTCTTCGCCTATGCCGTCTATGGCTACTATTTGCTCTAGTGAGGCATCTGTTATAGCAAGCCCAAACTCTAAGGCTAATGCTTTACCTGCTACCTCTCCAATGTGTTCTATGCCCATAGCTGATATGAGCTTGTTCAAATCTACACCTTTTGTAGCTTCTATGGCATCTAGCAAGTTTTGTATTCGCTTCTCTTTGAACCCCTCTAAGCCCTCTAAATCTTCAAATTTTAAGTGGTAGAGTCCTAAAATATCTTTTATTTTCTCTTCTTTAACAAGTATTTCTACTATTTTAGAGCCTAGTCCATCTATGTTCATGCACCCTTTTTTTGCAAAGTGTATGATGGAGTTTACTACTCTATCGGGGCAGTCTAAATTTTGACATTTTATGAGAGTACCCTCATCTAGTAGCTCTTGTTTACAAGTAGGGCAGAGTGTTGGTCTTTGTATGTTTTGTTCTGTGCCATCTCTTCTTTTTTCTAAAACTTTTGTAATTTTGGGTATGACATCACCTGAACGAATAAGTATAACCCAATCTCCAACTTTTAGCCCTTTTCTCTCTATCTCATCAAAGTTATGTAGTGTTGCACGAGATATAACAGCACCCTCTATGTTTACAGGTTCTACCTCTGCTACGGGGGTTACTACTCCAGTTCTTCCTACTTGTAGAGTTATGGCATTTACTTTTGTTACCTTTTCAACTGCTGGAAATTTATAGGCACACATCCACTTTGGTACTTTTACTGTGTAGCCTAAATCCTCTTGCAGGGTTACATTGTCTACTTTTATGACTAGTCCATCCATCATCATAGCTATCTCATCGCGTTTAGAGATGATGAACTGGTAAAACTCTTCTATTTCTTTTATGGTTTTACACTCTTTTGTATATGGTGGTTTTAAGAAACCCAAAGAGTGTATGAAGTCCATCTTTTGGGAGAGTTTACTTTGAGTTAAGCTATTTTCTCCTAAGCCCCAAGGGTAAAAAACAAGTCTTCTTTTTGCTGTTATAGATGAGTCTAATTGTCTAAGACTCCCTGCTGCTGCATTTCGTGGGTTTGCAAATGCTTGTTCATTTTGTTCTAGTCGCTCTTCATTAATAGCTTCAAAGTCATCTTTACGGATGACAACTTCACCACGAATCTCTATTTGACCTTTGTACTCAATGCTAAGTGGTACAGTAGTAATAGTGCGAACATTGTCAGTTACCTCTTCTCCTATGACTCCATCACCACGAGTTATGGCACGAATGAGTTTACCATTTTCATAGAGTAGGTTCATACTAGCACCATCAAATTTAGGTTCACAAAAGTAACTACTCTCTCCTACATTCTTTACGGTTCTATCTAGCCACTCTTCTACTTCACTTGTATTAAATACATCCTCCATACTCCACATTCGTTTTATGTGTTTAGCTTTACTAAACTCACTACGAACTACATCACCTACTCTTTTAGTAGGTGAGTCACTAAGAGTCTCTAGGGGTTTACTCTTCTCATACTCTAGTACCAAATGGTAGAGTTTGTCATACTCCTCATCGGTTGCTATGGGATTATCGTCTACATAGTATGCTTTTGCCCACTCTTTTAGTGTTTGTACATTTTCTACATAAGTCTCTTTTGTCATAGACTAAACTCTACTTTCAATTAAATCAATATATAGATTTTCAACTTTAACTCTTGCCCACTCATGCTCAACATTTCTTAAAAATTTAAGACTAGATTTTACGCTAGGGTTACTGTTGAAACATTTTATGTTTATTTTTTTACCTAACTCATCCCATCCATAATGCTCTTTAAGAGCTACTACAATAGTTTCTAATTTTATGCCGTGTAGAGGGTTATTTGTATGTTGCATCTGTTTCTCTTTTTTAACAGTATTGTAGCAAAATTTTTAAAATAAGAGTATTGAGAATAGGAAAAACCCATTTTTACTAAAAGGGTTTTTCTAAAGAAGAGAGTAGTAGTTAATCACACCCACCACTACAAGATGTTGAAGTGAAGTCTGTTGAACTATTAGCATCTTTTTTTCTAGTAAATACTATTTGAGTTGCACCATTTTCTAGCTCTTGGTCTATGTAGTCAAACTCATCTGCTATTTTAGGGTAAAGACCAGATGGAGGACAGTGATTTATCATAATTAATTGCTCATCATCTTTTAAAATGGCAAGACCAGCCATAGCATTAACCATAGGGTGACCACCCTTTGTAGTGTCAAACATATATGTGGTTATAGGACCCATTGTCCCTTTTGTAAATGGTACGGTTGCATTTGCAACTTCTATTTGTGTTGTATTTTCAAGATTCATATTTAGAGTTCCTTTTTTTGAGATTATAACATAGCAAATAGTATTTATAAATGATATACCTCAATGATATTTAAAATAATATATATCTTATCTTTTACATAGTACACTACTATAAAAGACTTTATGGAGAATATATGAACTACCCTAACTTACCAAAAGATTGTACCTCTTTGTTATGCAAGTATTTAAGCTTTGAAATATTTCAAGAGCTTAAAGATAAAAAGACAAAATTTAACTTTACTTTAGAAAAAGCCATAAACTCAGGAGTAGAAAATTTAGATAGTGGCATAGGTGTTTACGCTGGAGATGAAGAGTCTTATGAACTTTTCTCTAAACTTTTTGACCCTATTATAGAAGATTACCATGGCTACACTAAAGAGCAGAGCCATAAAAGCAATATCTCTACAGATGAACTCAATGTAGATAATCCAGATAAAGAAGGTAACTACATAATTTCTACACGCATTAGAGTAGGAAGAAACTTAAAAAACTTTCCTCTAGGTACAGCCATAAGTAGAGAGTCAAGACTTAAAGTAGAGAGCCTCATAGTTGAAGCTTTAGCTTCACTTGATGGAGAGTTGAAAGGTAACTACTACCCACTTCTTGGTATGAGTGAAGAGATTCAAAAGCAACTTATAGAAGATCACTTTTTATTTAAAGAGGGAGATAGGTTTTTAGAGTCTGCTGGTCTAAACAGAGATTGGTCAGAGGGTAGGGGCATCTACCATAACACAAATAAAACTTTTTTAGTATGGGTAAATGAAGAGGATCAACTTCGTATTATATCCATGCAACAAGGTGGAGATATAAAAGAGGTCTTTACAAGACTAAGCTCTGCCATAGCCCAACTAGAAAAAAAGTTAGAATTTTCTTCTACTAAACACTTAGGCTACATTACAAGTTGTCCAACAAACTTAGGTACTGCTATGCGTGCAAGTGTACACATAAAAGTACCAAAGCTATCTAAAGATATAAGTAAATTTAAAGCTATTACAGATAAACACCACTTACAAATACGAGGTATTCACGGTGAACACTCTCAAAGTGAAGGTGGCATATATGACATAAGTAACCGTAGAAGACTAGGCATTACAGAACTAGAAGCAGTTGAAGACATGTACCACGGAGTAGTAGCACTCATAGAAGCAGAGAGGGAGTTGTAATATTTATATAAATTTGATATGATACCATCAGTTTGGATACCCCAGAGAGTTACAATTCTCTTGTTAGCTTTGGTAGGTTCTTTGGTGAGGTTGAAACCTCATAGTCTAATAGCTAAAAAGTTTAATTCATTGGCATTGACCTTCACCTCACAATGAACTCTACAACTAAATCACAACTGATATAATGTATTCTATCTCAATTATAGTTTACAATTTAAATAAATTGCATATTGTCATATTTAGTACCAATAAACGAAATATACGCTATCATACATAAAAAAAGAGTAAAAATAAATGGTTGTAAATAGTATGTCACTTCAAAAAATATCAAAATCTCATCATATAAAAGCTATAGACTTATTTGCAGGGATAGGTGGTATAAGGCAAGGATTTCGTAAAGCATTTTCTAATAATATTGATTTTGTATTTTCATCAGAGATAGACTTGAATGCACAAAAAACATATTCTTTAAATTATGGTGAAGTACCTAACGGTGATATAACAGCTATTAAAGAGAATGATATACCATCTCATGATATTATAATGGCAGGTTTTCCATGTCAAGCATTTAGTGTAGCCAAATAATCAAAAAAGGTTTTTTATAATATGAATAAAAGTAACAAGCACAAAAATTATGACATACTAAATCTTATAGGATATGGTTTATCAAAATTTGATAATAGTTTTATTTCTCAATTTGGTTTTTCTACTAAAACAGATTTCTATAATTATTGTGTTTTTATAAAACTTGCAGATACAGGTAGTGTTATTAAGAATAGAATGGATTTATTTGACCCATTTTTCCCCGAGAATAATAGAAAAGGTTGGTGGCAAAAAGGAAATACTTATATTCATAGAAAACATTTTATAGATAATCTATTTGGAAATGAACTTGTGAAAGAATATGCAGATATTGTAAAAATGTATTTACAAGAAAATTTTGATAATATTCAATTTCAAACTATTCCTAAACCAATTATTAAATCGCGTTTTAAAAAATTACAAGAAACTGGGCTTGAAGCAGAATTATATTTTATAAATAATTATCATAATATCGATATTTTTAAAAATGCCATACTTAACGATGCTAGATTATATGGAGATGGATATGATTTTCAAATGAATATAAATTCAAATTATTATTTAGCAGAAGTAAAAGGGATTAGAGAAGAAAAAGGACGATTTAGATTAACTGAAAATGAATATAAAAAAGCACAAGAGTATAAAGAGAAGTATATTATATCTGTTGTTTCTGGATTAAATAATATACCAAATTTTATTATCATTGACAATCCAATAAAAAATTTGAAATTTAAAAAGGTTATTATATCTTCTCAAGAGAGAAATGAATATCATTTAAAAGAGAATATATGCTAACAATCAATGAAAAAATAACTCTTTTTGAACAAAATTTATTAACCAAAAATGATTCATATACTGATGAAATAAAAGATGAAATATATGAATATTTTTTTGAAAAAATTGGAAATAACTTGGATATAGAAAATTTCTATTTTTTAAATCTTATTAATTCTAGTAATGCAATAGAAAAAAAGATAGACTTAATTGTCTCTAAAATTATTATGCACCAGCATCATGCTGGAATTGAAGATTTAATAAATGAATATATCTCATAGTATTAAAATAATTAATACTATCGTTATACTTCAGTTTATCCAAGTAGCTACTAAAGTACATAAATACTCAAAAGATTTTTTCCCAGATAGAGATATACCTTTTACGCTACATTTACCAAATGGAAATTTAATAAGTGCAAAAGTTTGTCAAGATAGCAGTAAAGCACTTATGTCAAAGCCTAATAAAGAGTTAGGCAGATGGATACTTAGAGATGTTTTAAACCTACAAGAGGGGGAATTACTCACATATAATAAGTTAAAATTGGTAGGTATAGATTCAGTAAGAATTGATAAAGTAGATAATCAAAACTATAAAATAAACTTTGTAGGTATTGGTAGCTTTGATAATTATCTTGATATATATGAAGATTAATTTATATCAAATAAAAAAGTATAAATTTGAAAATGATACAAAACCTCTTAAACAACTTCAATATGCTATAATTCGCCTCAATTTTTAATAGAGGTAAATATATGATACAATTAACAAACCTAACCAAAAGTTTTGGTGGACAGACTCTTTTTCAAGATATAAACTTAAAATTAGCAAAAAATCAAAAAATAGGCTTTGTTGGTCGTAATGGTTCTGGTAAATCTACTCTTTTTAAGATAATTCTCAATGAAGAGAGTCATGATAAGGGTGATGTTAGTATACCTAAAAACTATCGTATTGGTACGCTAAAACAGCATCTTATCTTTACAGAAAAAACAGTGCGTGAGGAGTGTGCGTTAGTACTGCCTGAAGATGAACAGTGGAATTTTTACAAAATAGAGAAACTTCTTTTTGGTCTAGGTTTTAGTGAAGCAGATTTAGACAAAGACCCTCTAAGTTTTTCAGGTGGTTACCAAATACGCATAAACTTAGTCAAACTCTTAGCAACTGAACCTAGTATGCTACTACTTGATGAACCTACTAACTACCTAGATATTCTCTCTTTGCGTTGGTTAAGAGGTTTCATTCGTGAATTTGATGGAGAGGTTATTTTAATCACTCACGATAGAGACTTTATGGACTCTGTTACTACTCATACAATGGGTATACATAGAAAGTCGCTTCGTTTAACTAGTGGAGATAGCCATAAGTACTACTCAACGCTAGAGATGGAAGATGAGACTTATGAGAAGACAAAAGCAAACCAAGATAAAAAGAGAAAAGATTTAGAAGAGTTTGTTGCAAGAAATAAGGCAAGAGCATCTACAGCAGCCTTAGCACAGTCTAAACAAAAAGAGTTAGATAAGATGGATGAGATGGAAGATTTGAAAAATGATGCCTCTTTATCTTTTAATTTTAACTACCAAGAGACACCTGCTAAAGTTATCTTTCGTGCCAATGAGTTAGGTTTTGGTTATAAGAGTGATGAACCTCTTTTTACTAATATAACATTTGCATTGGAGAAGGGGAAAAGATTAGCAATCATAGGGAAAAATGGTAAAGGTAAATCAACCCTACTCAACTACATAGCAGGAGAGTTAGAGCATCAACAAGGTGAATTAAATTTTCACCCTTCAACCTCTTTTGCACACTTTGGACAGACAAACATAGAGCGATTAAATACAAAAGCTACCATAGTAGATGAGATAGCATCTATGAGCAAAGAGTTGGGTATTCCAGAGGCAAGAGGCATAGCAGGACGCATGATGTTCTCAGGAGAGTTAGGAGACAAAAAGATAAGCGTACTTTCAGGTGGAGAGAGAAGTCGTGTTATGTTAGGAAAGATCATAGCTAAACCATCTAACTTACTATTTTTGGATGAGCCAACAAACCACTTAGATATGCAGTCCATAGATGCATTAGCAGATGCCATAGAGAGTTTTGAAGGTTCACTCATAATGGTTACTCACTCTGAAATGCTTCTTCGTAGATTGGCTGATGCACTTATAATCTTCCATAAAGGTGGAGCTGAGTATTTTGAAGGAACTTATGATGAGTTTTTAGAGAAGATTGGTTGGGAAGAGGAAGAGGGTAATAGCAAGCCTAAAAAGAAAAAACCAAAAATAGATTATAAAGAGCGTAAAAAACTTAGAAGAGCTATTACAAAAGAGAGAAATGAAGAGAGAAAACCATATACTAAAACTATAAAAGTTTGTGAAGATAAGATAGAAAAACTCGAAGAGCAGATGGCAAATAAAAATGAAGAGTTAGAAAAAGCTTCAAACTTAGGAGACAATAGTCTTATAATGGAACTCTCTAAAGAGATTGGCTTATTTCAACAAGAGATTGATGAACTGTTTGAAAAGCTAGAGATTGCAACACAGAAAGATGAAGAGATAGTTGAAGAATTTGAAAAAAAATTAGCTCAAATTGATGAGTAATTATTAAAATAATAGTATAATTAAATAAGATAAATACTATAAGGGTATCAAATGGAAAATGAAAAAAATAGACACTATGAATTGCTCATAGTAGGAGCTAGCATCTCTGGTGCAGCTCTAGCTTATGAGATAGCAAGATATACAGATATTAAATCTATAGCTCTTTTAGAGAAGTATGAAGATGTTGCTACTCTAAATACAAATGGAAAAGCAAACTCTCAAACTATTCACTTTGGGGATATAGAGACTAACTATACTGTTGCAAAAGCTTCCATAACGAAAAAAACTGCAAAGATGGTAGAGAAATATTGTCTTCAACATAAGCTTGAAAATAAAGTTATATTTTCACATCAAAAAATGGCTTTTGGTATTGGTGACAAAGAGGTAGAATTTTTACTTGAAAGATATGAAGAGTTTAAAGACTTGTTTCCAAATCTTCAAGTATGGGATAAAGAGCATTTAAAAACGGTAGAACCAAAACTTGTTTTTGATGAAAATGGTAAAGAGAGAGAAGAGACCATAGTTGGTATTGGTTCTACTGGTGAGTGGACTACTGTTGATTATGGTAAAATGACAAAAAACCTCATAGAGAATGCAAAAAAAGAGGAGGGTGTAGAAGTTGACCTTTTCTTAAATTCACAAGTAACAAATATAGAAAAACAAGAAGATGGTACTTTTGAAGTTCAAGTAGATGGTAAAATATATTATGCTAATTCAGTTGTAGTAAATGCAGGAGCTCACTCACTATTTTTAGCACATAAGATGGGTTATGGCTTAGACTACTCTACACTTCCTGTAGCAGGTAGCTTCTATATGACCAATCAAACTATGTTAAATGGTAAAGTATATATGGTTCAAAATCCTAAGCTTCCATTTGCAGCACTTCATGGTGACCCTGATATATTGGAAAATGGACTTACTCGTTTTGGACCTACTGCACTAGTATTACCTAAACTAGAGAGATATAAGTCTGGTACATACTTAGACTTTTGGAAAACACTTAGACTAGATTTTAATATATTGACTATTTTTTGGGATCTTCTTAAAGATTCAGATATAAGAAACTATCTATTTAGAAACTTCCTGTTTGAGATTCCACTCTTTAGTAAAAAGCTATTTGTAAAAGATGCTAGAAAACTTATTCCATCTTTAAAAGAGGAAGATATCTACTATGCTGAAGGTTTTGGTGGTGTTCGTCCACAAGTTTTAAATAAAACAGATAGAAAACTTATGCTAGGTGAAGCTTCCATAAATACAGGAGAGGGAGTTATATTTAATATGACACCATCACCAGGAGCTACATCTTGTTTGGGTAATGCAAAAAGAGATGTTATAAATATATGTAACTATTTGGGTAAAAACTTTGATAAAGATAGATTTGAAGATGAGTTAGTAGAGCATAACTTACCAGACTCTAAAATAGATGAAAAACTTCAAGCTAAGTATGTCTCAGAGATAAGAGCAGAGATACACGCTCACGAAGAGGAGCATTATAGAAATACAAATGAGGGTCATGAACTTCCAAGCTATTGGGACAAACACTTCTCTCCTTGGAGAAAGAAAAGCGAAGATTAAAAAAAGAGTTAGTATAGAAATTACTATACTAACTTTTCAATTCCCATTAAAATTACTACACTTAGTAGCCCACCTGCTATACCTGCTAAAACATCATCTAACATAACACCCATGCCACCTTTTAACTCTCTATCTATCCATCCTATAGTAGATGGCTTCCATATATCAAATAGTCTAAATAATACAAATGAAAATAGTATGGCTAAGTACTCAGCGTAAGGGTAGGTTAGGGTTACTGCTGTTGATATTGCTATCATCAAAGAGAGCCACATACCTGCTGCTTCATCTATGACTATATGTTGTTGGTCATGCATTTTTGTAATAACTTCATATTTGTTTATCTCAAATATACCTACTATGGTAATGGCAAGAGTTAACATAAAGAGTGTCTCCATTCCAAAGTAGTAAAGTACAAAAAGTCCAATAGGAAGAGAAGCTATTGTTCCAACAGTACCGGGTGCTTTAGGACTTAATCCAGCCCCTCCAAATGTTAAAAAAAGTTTTTGTAATGTCATATTTTATATCCTATTTACTAATGATTTATTATACATAAAACTATATTTATTTTAGCCTATAAATACTTTGATTGTATTACTATGATAATAGGTATTTAAAGTATTTAATAACTTGAATCTTTATGTTTTTTTAAATTTTAGAGTATAATTTTATTTCTAATATTTGACAAAATTTGACATAATTTAATGCTATAATTAATATGTTGACAATAAAAATAATTTATTGTAAAATATATAAAATAGAAGTAAACTAATAATGTTTATTTTATTTAAAGTCTAATACTATTTAAGGAAAGATAATATGAAGTTAAAAACCCTGCTAATACCGGTAGCATGCTTAGTTGCTATGACACAAACTCAAGCCCAAACGCTAAAAGGGGCTGTGAGTGAAGTATTAGATACTAACCCAGTTATAAGAGAGAGATTAAAAAACTATAAAGCCACAAGGGAAGATATAGATATAGCAGAAGCAGGTTATTATCCAACTTTAGATTTTCAAAGTTCAGTAGGAAAGAAGTATACAGGAAGAATAACTAGTGATGTAGCAAAAGAGACTTATGATGTCTTTCAAAACTCACTAATATTAAGACAAAATATCTTTGAAGGTTTTGCTACACAAGAGCAAGTAAATTATCAAAAGATGAGAACTTTGGCAGCATCATATAGTTACTTAGAAAAAGCAAATGATGTAACACTTCAAACAATAAAAGCATATATTGAACTCTTTAAACAACAAGAGTTACTTGAAAATAGTAAAGTAAATGTAGAACATAATGAAAAGTTGTATGATAAAGTAAAAAAGTCATATAAGGCAGGTTTAACTACTCTCTCAGAAATGAGTAAAATACACTCTTCCCTATCACTTTCAAAGTCAAACTTAATGGTACAAAAAAATAGATTATCAAATGCTATGTTTAATTATCGAAGAGTTACAGGAAGATTAATTAAAATAGATCAAATGCAAAAAGTAAATTTTAATTTGGCTTTACCAAAAAATTTAAAAACAGCAACAATGTATGCATTAGAGTATAACCCATCTCTTTTAGTAGGTAAATACAATATTAAAGGTGCTGAAGCCTTATACCAAGAGAGTAAAAGTAAATTTATGCCAAAAGTAGATTTAGAAGTTACAGGTAATTACAATGATGATTTTAATGAGTTTGAAGGTAAAGATGATAGAGTTCAAGCTATGGTAGTATTGAGTTATAATCTTTTTAATGGTGGTGCAGATGAAGCATCAAGAAGAAATAAACTTAGTAAGTTAGCTCAAGAGGTAGAAGTAAATAATGATTTAAAAAGACAAGTAGTAGAGGGTATGGACTTGTCATGGTCATCTTATGAATTAGCTATAGAACAGATACCATTTTTAAATGATTATAAAAAACAGAGTAAACAAACATTAGAGTTGTACTCTAAAGAGTATGATATGGGTGAGAGATCACTATTAGATTTATTAGCTGCAGAGAATGATTTAAAAAGAGCTAAAGATGAATTAGATCATGCAAAATATAACTTATTAATTGCAAAATATAGAATAGTAGATGCTATGGGACTTACTATGGCTTCAATTATGGGAAATGTACAAGAGTACTATAAAAGAGTTGGTGTATATACAGATGGAAAACGCCCAAAAAGAGATAGCCTCCCTATAAGTTTAAAGGATAAATAATGATAAAAAATATAATAAAATTAACACTACTAACTACTACACTATCTTTAGCAGTAGAACAATCTGCTCTATATTCTAATAGATATATGCCACAGTCAGGTGTAGAAAAACAGAAAATAGAAACAAATATACCAAATATAATAAATGAAAATACCTTAAAAAAGAAAACAGAAGTAGCAAAAGTTTTAGTTTATATAGAAGATGGAGAAATAACTCCAAGTTCAAAAGAGAAACTTCAAGAGTTACTTACAAGAAAAAGAGTAAATTCTTATGTAAGTATAGTAGGGTATACAAGTAGTTTAATAGATCAAGCACATCAAATTGAGTTAAGTATATGGGCAGAGTTATGGCATAATATAGCAAATTCAAATAGGCAGACTCAAAGTGATATTGATGAAGTAAATAATCGTATAGCTGTTGTTTACAACTATTTAAAAGACAATGGTGTATCAACAGATAAAATATATAATATAAATCAAATGGATCGAAATCAAATATCTACAGAAATAACATCTGAAGGTAAAGCTCTCAATAGAAGAGTTGTTGTTAGTGTTTATAATTAAATTAATATAAAAAGAAGTAAGGAGACAGCATGAAAACAGTAATAGGACACTTAAAAAATCTAACAGGAAAATTATTTGCAAAAGATGAAGAGGGTAATTTAAGAGAAGTACACTTTGGTGATGCCATTTATATGGGTGAAATTATTGTAGATCTACAAGGTTCAAAAGTCGCAGATGCTATTCGTGCTGTCAGTGAGGATATAGCTGAACAATCAGGAAAGGAAGAGAATGTAGAAGCAGACTTAAAAGATGAAGAGTTTGATAAAAAAGAGCCAAAATCTAAAGATATTAAGTCAACTACTTCTACAGATGATATTGATTCAGTTGGTGAAGAAGCTAATGTAGATAGTTCTCTTCGTAAAGCAAGTTTTTATAGAGAAAATATAGGACTTACACGAGAAGAGGATGGTGGTGAGAGAAATGTAGATGCTCCATTAAGAGAGAATAAATTTTTTAGAGAAGAACAATATAGACCTACTTTTGGAGGAAGTAATCAAGATAGATCTGATGATATACAAACAGAATTACCTCCGGTTAATGGAGTTCCTCCTATTGCTACAACACCTCCTGTTGATACACCATTAGAACCATTAACACCATCTTTTCCTCCTTTTTCAGGTGGTGGAGTACCTATTTTAGAAGATGCTATTATTAAACTAGTAGCATTAGATGAATCAGGTAATCCAATATTGGATACAAATAACAATTATACATTTGTAAATGAAGTAGTAGAAGGTAGTGTATCTAACTATATGGCTATTGCATTTAGTTTAAATGAGACTACATTTAGTCCAGCAACAAAATTAACAGAGCAATCAGGAACAATAACAGTAAACTTTACTAATGGTAGTGCAACAGGTATCTCTTCTCCATCATTAACAGATGGTAATGAAGATTTTGCAAATAATACACAATTTACAGTTACATTAGGAACAGTAGTCTCAACATCAATATTTGATGATTATATAAGTGATAATAATGAAACATTTACAGTATCAATAGATTCAGATTCATATGCTAGATCGAATAATACAACAGTTTATGGTAGTGTAGATATAGATACAAATCCAGTAACAACAACAATAATAGATGATTCACAACCAAATACACCAAATGATGATAGTGATGGTATAGAGTCAGATATAGATAGTGTAACAGTAAAATTAGTAGCAACA
>Ga0256827_10000259_pt1 | contig 31695 bp, 25 predicted proteins | sample CV84metaG_FD_185977 | JGI IMG/M metagenome (GOLD analysis project Ga0256827, IMG submission 185977) | Hydrothermal vent microbial communities from East Pacific Rise, Pacific Ocean - CV84 | ecosystem: Environmental > Aquatic > Marine > Hydrothermal vents | place: Pacific Ocean: East Pacific Rise...
GAAAGACAAAAGTAGAGGGTTATTTTGAGTGGTTCTTTGAAAATACAATAGGGCGTCTAGTTACTCCTTATGTTGGAATATTGAAATTTTCAAATGGAAAATTTAGGATTTTAAGACGGATTATGCTTACTCTAGGTGTTATCGCTGTGTTGGCACTTAGTTTGAAAAATATCATGCCAACTATAGGAAAAGATGCGATGCCTCCTATGGACACAGGAATCATCAAAGCACAAATGGCCTTTAGTTCAAATGAAACTGTGGAGAGTGCAGAGAAAAAACTGCAACCACTCCTTGCATGGTTAAAAACACAACCGTGGTTTAAGATGAGTTCTGTTGCCTTTGGTTCAGAGCCAGGCGTACTTAGTCTGGGAAGTGGTAACTTGCCTTCAGAAGCAACACTCACTATCAATGCGGTAAATCGTTTTAAGAGAAAACAGACTATCTGGGAACTTGAAAATATTATAAGGGATAAAATATCTCATCTTGAGGGTGTAAAACGAAATGATGTTTTTGACTTTGGTGCAACTGCCCTCTCAAGCATAAAAGCAACTGTTGATGTCCGTTTAAGTTCCCCTGTGGTTGAGGGATTGGCTGATGATGCTAAGAAGGTAGCAGATGCAATCAAAGATGTTCATGGGCTTACTTCTATATCGAGAAGTTGGGACAAAGATTTTATGGAAGTGGAGCTAGATATAGATGAAAACAAAGCTCTTAGTTATGGAGTAACACCATATCAAATAGCTATGCAGCTTCCAATAAAAGGGCAAGTTATAGGACTCGCTTCAAACTTAGAATCTATGAATACACAGTTTGTGAGACTCTATCTCAAGGGAAAATTTTCTCAAAATATAGAGACTTTAAAACTTTTACCTATAGCAACACCAACGGGTGAGATACCACTCTCTGCTTTGGCAACACTCAAGCGTCATCTAACTTTTGCCAAGATAGAGCGTGATAAGCTACTCTATAGTGTTGATATAAATGGATATAGAGCGAAACGACCAGTTACCCATCTAACAGATGATACGGTAGCAGCACTTAAGAATGTACACCTTGATGGTGTTGTAGTCTCTCAAGCAGGAGATATAGCACAGATACATGATAGTTTTGCAAGAATGCTCAAAGCGATAGGATTAGGTGTTATTGTACTTATAATGACTCTTATTGCCATCTATCGTTCTGTTAGGATGTCTTTTATTATGATTTTTGTACTTCCTCTTTCTCTAATTGGTGCTGCTTGGGGGATGTTACTTTTTGGAAAACCAAGCTGTATGCCAAGTCTTTTAGGTATTTTACTTCTCTTTGGTATTATTATTAAAAATGCAGTTTTACTTATTGATTTTTATCAAGGGTATCGTGCGAAAGGAGAGAGCCCATTTGAGAGTGCTCAAGAGTCTGTTGTAGTGCGTTTTAGACCAGTTATGATGACTGCATTTGGTACAATAGCAGGTATGATACCTATAGCACTAGAGCAGGCAGTTGGACTTGAGAGACTTAGCCCTTTAGCTGATGTAGCTATTGGTGGGTTATTAATTGGAACATTTTTAACACTTATATATATTCCGATGTATGCTTATATCTTTGATGTCAAAGATGATATAAAAAATATTGAAAAAGTATAGATTGTATGAGATTAAATTCTCATACTTTGAAAAAACTTCAGTGAATGTATATTTTGATTTATTTTTGTAAATTTTAATCTTATTATTTTAAGCAAAATTACTCATAATTTATATTATAATCCATAAAAAATGAGATGATATTTTAGATTTTTAATGAAACCTAGAAAAATCGAGGAAAAGAAATGGATAAACAAGATTTTAATGAGGGTTTACTAGGGTTTTTAGATGCTTCTGTAACGCCATTTCATGCTACACAAAATATGTCTGCTATGTTTGAAAATGCTGGATTTACTAGACTTGAAGAGACTGATAGATGGAGTTTGGAGGAGGGTAAAAAGTATTATGTAACTCGTAATGACTCATCTATCATAGCTTTTACATATCCAAAAACTTCAAAAAATTATGTGATGGTTGGAGCACATACAGACTCTCCAAACTTAAAGCTAAAACCAAATCCTGTGATAAAAGAGCATGGGGTGGTAAAACTTGGCGTTGAGACTTATGGTGGGTTGTTACTTACTCCATGGTTTGATAGAGACTTATCTTTGGCTGGTCGCATAAGCTATCTTGATGTTGATGATGTTTTAAAAAGTACACTTATAGATGTTAAAAACCCTATAGCTACTATCCCATCTTTAGCTATACATCTTGATGATAAGGCTAACAAAGATAAAACTATAAACAAACAAACAGATATCTCCCCTGTACTTACTACAAATGATGACTTTGAGCTTGATGATTTTTTAAGATGGCAGTTAGATAAGATTGGCGTTAGCAATCCAAAAGAGATATATGCAAGTGAACTTAGCTTTTACGATACACAAAAAGCATCACATATAGGTCTTAGAGATGATTTTATAGCTAGTGCAAGACTTGATAATCTTTTATCTTGTTATGTTGGTATGCTTAGTATATGTAGCGTAGATGAGAGTAAACCTATGCTGTTTATAGCTAGTGACCATGAAGAGGTTGGTAGTGACTCTACAAGTGGAGCAGGTGGGAGCTTTTTAGAAAATACCCTTAGACGTATGTTTGAAGATTATGATGAGTATATAAATATGGTAAGATCATCCATCATGATAAGTGCAGACAATGCTCATGCCATACATCCAAACTTCCCATCAAAACATGAACCAAAACACACCCCAAAGATAAACGGGGGTGTAGTTATCAAGATAAATGCAAATCAACGCTACGCTTCAAACTCCACAACTATATCAAAGTTCTTAAACTCTGCAAAGTTTATGGATGAGAAAACTCAAAACTTTGTAACTAGAACAGATATGGGTTGTGGATCTACTATAGGACCTATAACAGCAACAAGGATAGGGATAGATACTATAGATGTAGGTTTGCCAACTCTTGGTATGCACTCTATAAGGGAGCTTGCTGGAAGTGATGACGCACACTCATTGTATAAGATACTTGTTGGGTTTAAAAACTAGATGTCAAGTGTTATAACACCAGAAGAGTTAAATGTTCTTATAGAGCAAACATATAAGGTTGAAGCTGATTTTAATGAGCTAAAAGCCTCATATGCTCATCTTCAAGATACTGTTGAAAAAGTTGTAGAGTTTTTACCTAATGCCATTTGGATAGTAAACTCAGATAACAGTATATTTTTACAAAATTCACAAGCTAGAGAGTTACAAAAGTTGTTAAAGCTTTTAGAGTATAAGAGTGAAGATTATGAGCTAAAGTTTAATTCAAAATCTTATATCATTAAAAGTTCCACATATAAAGATAAGATTATGTTAAGTGCTACAGATATCACAGAACAAAAACGAAAAGAAAATCTTGCGACTATGGGGCAGATGGCAGCACATCTATCTCATGAGATAAGAAATCCTATAGGTTCTATATCCCTTTTAAGCTCAACTCTAAAAAAAAGAGTGATAGATGAAAATATCCCTATAGTTGAGGAGATACAAAAATCAGTTGCAAGGATAGACAGGATTATAAAAGCTACACTTATGTTCTCCAAGGGTGTTGATGCTACTAAAAAAGAGTTTATGTGGAGTGAGTTAAAAGAGGGGATAGATATGTCTATTGGATATTATGCTTATTCAAAAGATATAGAGTTTATATTTCCTCAAAAAGATTTTAAACTCAATGCTGATAAAGACCTTTTGGAGATGCTTTTTTCAAACTTTATCGTAAATGCTATAGATGCAATAGAATTGGATGATGAAGAAGATGGTTCTATAGAATTAATACATTTTGAAGATAATTCATATCATATCTTTCATATCTATGACAGTGGTATAGAGATAGAGAATAAAAAAGATCTTTTTGAAGCTTTTAAAAGTACAAAAGAAAAAGGAAATGGCCTTGGTTTAGTCCTTTCAAGACAGATAGCTCAGGCACATGGTGGCAGTGTAGAACTGTTGGATACAAAAAGAAAGTGTTTTGAAATAAAGATAGAAAAATAATAAAATTACTATTTTTTGGAGCTTTTCATGTTATAATAGCTCACATTATATATGAGGATTGAAAATGGGTTTATTTAGCAATTGTGATAAATACAAAAATGAAATACAAGCATTACATACACGAAATAAAGAGTTAGAAAAAGAGTGTGATGATTTAAGAGCTCAACTTTTTGAACAATCAAATAAAGAATCTATTTCTGATCCCAAGGAAAAGGCTGAAACACAGATTGTGGAGATGTTACTTAAATCTTATAAAAGTGGTGTTGGGTTTGTTCAAGAGATAATGGAATCTAATGTTGAAGCTTTAAATGAAGCAAATGAACTAAATAAAAAAACATCAACAAGGATAGAAACAGTTCAATCTGGAGGTATTTCTATAAATGAGTCTATAGATAAAATATCTCAAGAAGCTGCAAATTTAAATAATGGAGCAGTTGGATTAACTGATAGTGTGTCTTCTATAAGTGATATAATAAATCTTATCAAAGATATATCGGATCAAACAAATCTTCTTGCGTTAAATGCGGCTATAGAAGCGGCTCGAGCTGGTGAACATGGTCGTGGTTTTGCTGTTGTTGCTGATGAGGTGAGAAAACTAGCTGAGAGAACTCAAAAAGCAACAAATGAGGTTGAAATAAGTATAGGACAATTGAAGCAAAATACTTCAGATATTCAAGAAGTTGTTGAATCATTTAGAGTAAATACACAGGATATTTCAGAAGTGTTATCTAACTTTTTTGAGGAACTTGATTTTGTGATATCAAATACACATAGAACATCAGATATAACGACAAATATATCTAATGAGATTGGTATCGGTAATGGTAAAGTTGATCATATACTTTTTAAACTTTTAGCATATAATAATTTTATAAAAGGTGAAAGAGTTACATTACAAGATGAATATAGTTGTCGTTTTGGAAAATGGTTTGAAGAACATAGAGAAATTATAAAAGATGATAGTAAAACTATAAATCATTTAAATGAACATCATTCAATTGTACATCAAAAATTAAAAGCAGCTGTAGAAGAGTGGGAAAAAGGTGAATATCTGAATGCTATAGAAACTATGAGAAAAGTAGAATATTCTAGTGAAGTTGGTTTTGAAGAATTATATAAAAGTTTTGTAGCACATCGTAAATAAATTATCTGTTATTTGATACCTTTTATTATCTAATTTTTACTACAATAATTTTTTTACTAAAAAGGTTAATTTTATGAAACAGATCTTGTCTTTAATAGGCTCTATGAAAACAATGGCAGTTTTGATGTTGATTTTTGCATTTGCCATAGGTTATGCAACAATTATCGAAAATGATTTTGGAACGATGACAGCTAAAGCTGAGATATATAATGCTAGATGGTTTGAAGTTCTTTTAGGGCTTTTAACTATAAACTTAATTTTAAATATATATAATTATAAGATGTATACCTTGAAAAAGGCACCTATCTTTATATTTCATATAGCTTTTTTAGTGATACTTTTTGGTGCTGCTATAACAAGATATGTAGGATATGAAGGTAATATGCATATTCGAGAAGGTATGGATTCTTCTTCCATATTAAGTGCAAAAAATTACTTGAGTGTTGATATAACGAGTGGTGATGAAACTTTACACTTAAAAGAAGTAGTTTATCTTTCAAAAAAAAACAAGAACAGTATAAATGAATCAGCTAGTATCAATGGTAAAAAAGTAAATGTTAACCTAATTGAGTATATACCAAATGCTGTTGAAACACTTGTAGAAGATAAAAATTCAAATGCCATAGCAAAATTTATGGTTACGGGTGGTGGTGAAGGCAAACCTATCGCTTTAGATATCGGTAACTATTATGATACTGGTAGTTTTATATTAGACTTTGAATCTGGTTTAAAATTTGATAAACCTGTAGTATATATCTATATGAAAGATGATAAATTATATATGAATCATAATATGAAGCTATCTTTTTTTAGAATGTCAGATAAAGCAAAAGGTAGTTTAGAAGCAAAAGCTGGTGAAGTACTTAATAAAAGAGTTCTATATACTGGCGATATGGGTGGAGGGTTTGTTTTAAGAGACTTTATGCCACATGCGAGTAAAAAACTTATAAGAAATCCAGAAGCAAGAATGAGAACAAAAGGTATAGACGCTTTTGTATTTAATATAGATATAGATGGAAAATCTAAAAATCTTATAGTTTATTCTAGAGAGGGTACTAAAGGTGTTCCCTCTTCAGTAGTCTTAGATGGTGTAAATGTAGCCGTTTCTTATGGTTCTATAGAGATAGAGTTACCATTTAAGTTAAAGCTCATAGATTTTCAACTAGATCGTTATCCTGGTTCTATGTCACCTGCTTCATATGCTAGCGAAGTTGAACTTATAGATGAAAAAGAGGGTGTAAATATGCCATTTAGAATATATATGAATCATATTCTTGAATATAAAAATTATAGATTCTTTCAAGCTTCTTATGATCAAGATGAAAAAGGTACTGTATTGTCTGTAAATCATGACCCTGGTACATTACCAACATATTTAGGTTATCTTCTTTTAGCTATAGGTATGTTCTGGTCACTTTTTTCAAAAAATCATAGATTTTCAAAACTTGCGGCAAAGGCAAAAAAAGCAAATGAAGCTAAATTTGTACCTATATTATTGGCGTTAGCATTTGTTTTTGGAACTACACCATCGTATTGTAGTACTGATTTGGACCCTTTAGTTAAGACAATTGTCTCTTTTGATAAAAATAGTGCTGAAAAGTTTGGAGAGCTTATAGTTCAAGATACACAGGGTAGAATGAAACCTATAAATACACTTTCAACAGAAATTTTAGCTAAGATACATAGAAGCTCATCTTTAGATGTTGGAGATTACAAGCTTAGTGCTGATCAGGTTGTTTTAGGTATGATGATAAGACCGGATATCTATAAAAAAATAAAACTTATACGTACACATGATCCAAAAGTGAATGAAGCTATCGGTGTAGAGAAAGATACAAAATATGTATCTTTCAATCAGTTTTTTCAAAATCCAGATAGAATGCAAGGTTATAAAATAGCTAAACTTGTAGAAAATGCTACAAGAAAAGCACCAAAAAATAGAAATAAGTTAGATAAAGCAGTACTTAAGGTTGATGAAAAAGTAAATGTTGTTTATATGGTTTTTACAGGTTCTCTTATAAAAATATGGCCAAAAGCAAATGATATAAATAACAAATGGTATGCTACTATCAATGCTTTAGAAACATTTGACAAAGAACAAGCACTTGAAGTTAGAAAACTTGCGGTTGATTATTTTACTGCAATTGATAACTCTTTGAGTAGTGGGGATTGGAGTAAAAGTGATATTGCACTTAAAAATATAGTAAATTTTCAAAAAAAATATGGTGTAGATGTTTATCCTAGTAATGGTAAAATAGGTGCAGAAATATTTTATAACAAATCAAATATATTTGAATTATTATGGCCTATGTATTTTGTTATGGGTTTTATTCTTCTAATACTTAGTTTTACAAAAATTATATATCCAAAGTTAAAAATGGCACTTGTAAGTAAGATATCTCTTATGTTGTTGATAGCATTTTTTATAGCACATACTATGGGACTTGCACTTCGTTGGTATATTTCAGGTCATGCTCCTTGGAGTAATGGTTTTGAGTCTATGACATATATAGCATGGGCGACTGTTTTAGCTGGATTTATCTTCTCTAAGCGTTCACCTATTACACTTGCAGCTACATCTATCTTAGCAGGACTTATCCTTTTTGTAGCCCACCTTAGTTGGATGAACCCACAAGTAACTAACCTTGTACCTGTCCTTAACTCATACTGGCTCTCTATTCATGTTAGTATGATTACGGGTAGTTATGGTTTCTTAGGTCTTGGAGCATTGCTTGGTTTTATAACTATTATTCTTTTTATAATAAAAACAGATAAAAATGAGAAACAAATTACAAACTCCATCAAAGAGTTGAATGCTATAAATGAGATGAGTCTTATGGTTGGGCTTGTAACACTTACTATTGGTAACTTTTTAGGTGGTGTTTGGGCAAACGAATCTTGGGGTAGATACTGGGGTTGGGATCCAAAAGAGACTTGGGCACTTGTTACAATTTTAGTATATGCAGTTGTAGTTCACTTGAGATTTATTAAATCTATATATAGTGAATTTAATTATAGTGTTATATCTTTATTGTCATTTACATCAGTACTTATGACATATTTTGGTGTAAATTATTATCTTGCTGGAATGCATTCATATGCAAAAGGAGATCCTGTTCCTATTCCTGATTTTGTACCTGTTACCTATGCTATATTGTTTATAGTAATTGCTTTAGCATTTAGAAATCGAAAGATAGTTTAGAGTTAAAGTTTATGGAGTTTAGTGGATTTCATAAAAAAGCACTTCCTTTTTTAAAAAAGATAAGAGCAAATAACAACAAAGAGTGGTTCGCCACTCACAAATTAGAGTATGAAGAGTATATTTTAAATCCATCTCGTGCTTTTGTGGTTGAGATGGGTGAACATCTTCAAGCTTTAGTCCCCACGATAAATGCCCAACCAAAAATCAACAAATCTCTTTATCGTATCTATCGTGATACAAGAAGGATGGGTGCAAATAAGGTGCCTATCAAAGAGCGTATAGGTGTGATATTTTGGCAGGGAAATACAAAAAGGATGCAAAGCTCATCTTTTTATATGCACTTCTCCCCTGAAGAGTTATATGTAGCTGTAGGTGTAAGATGGTTTGAGAGACCTATGTTAAATGCTTTTCGTAAGTATATAAAAGATGACAATAAAAGGGAAGAACTATACAATATTTTAAAGGATATAAAGGGTATGGGGAAGGGGTATACTCATCTTGAAAAAGGTTACAAAAGGTATCCTAGAGGTTTTAGTGAAGATATGAAGTATGCTGAACTTAGTCTATACAAAGGTATGGCAACTTTTAAAACACTAGATGCAAGCCTGATAGCAGATGGAGAGAAACTTATAGATACTCTTTATAAGATATATGAAGATATGTTGCCACTTCAACAGTTTATGTATGAGGTTAGTTTAAGAGTTGAAGATGAGTAATGTATATGAGTATACGCTTCCTGATATAGATAGTGAGAACTTTACAACACTACTAAATGATAAAAATGTTGAGATAAAATCTATCATCTCAAACACCCTTAGTTCTCCACAAACTTTTAAACAAAAATGTGATGAATGGGTAGTTGTTCTTCAAGGTTGTGCAAAAATAGAGATGGATGGTATAATACACAAATTAAAAAAGGGTGATACTCTTTTTATAGAAGCAAACAAAGAACATAAGTTACTTAAAACAAAAAAAGTTGTAGTTTGGTTGGCAGTATATATAAAAAATTAGGAAATTAACTTGGCAAAAGAAGCAGTGATATTACTCAATATGGGTGGACCAAATAATATAAATGAAGTTGAGATGTTTTTAAAAAATATGTTTGCAGATAAAAATATACTTACTATGAAAAGTAATTTACTAAGAAAAATGCTAGGTGGTTTCATAGTTTTTAATCGTGTTGAAGCATCTCAAGAAATTTATAGTGAACTTGGTGGTAAGTCTCCTATCGTTGGACATACAAAAAAACTTGTAAAAAAGTTACAAGATAAACTTGGTGAATCTGTTGTAGTTGATTTTGTTATGAGATATACTCCTCCTTTTGCTAGTGAGGTTATTGAAAAATTAAACAAGAAAGATATTGATAAGATATACCTTATACCTTTGTATCCACATTATTCAACAACAACATCAAAGTCATCTTTAGAAGATTTTGAAGATATTTATCATCAATTTAGTGGTAATGCACTGTTGATAGAAGTAAAACATTTTTTTGAAAATAAAAATTATAATCAAGCTATTGTAAAAAGTATAAAAGAGTGTGTTGGAGATAGTAATTATAATGATTTTGATATTATATTTTCTGCACATGGATTACCTCAAAAGATAGTTGATAATGGTGATGTGTATGAAAAACATATAAATCGTCATGTTGATATCTTAAAAGATATATTGAAAGATGAAAATATGAACTTTTATAATATTCATTTAGCATATCAGTCTAAAGTTGGACGTATGAAGTGGTTAGAACCTTCACTAGAAGATAAACTACAAACTGTAAGAAATAGAGGGGTTATTATATATCCTATCGCTTTTACTATAGATAATTCTGAGACAGTTTTTGAACTTGATGTTGAGTATAGAGATATAGCTCAAAAGATGGGATTTAAAGACTATAGAGTATGTAGATGCCCAAATGATAGTGATGAGTTTGTAGATGCTTTAAGTGAAATATATCAGAAGATGCAGTAATGCAAAAAATAGTTATATTTGATATGGATGGTACACTTATAGACTCACGAAAAGATATAACTATCTCTATAAATTATATAAGAGAAAAAAATCACTCTTTAGAGCCTGTTAGTGAAGATTTTGTAGTAGATGTAATCAACAGAGATGAGAGAAACCTTGCCTTTCTTTTTTATGGTACAAAAGAGTATGAAGAGAAGGATAGAAAACTTTTTGAGCAACATTATTCAAAGCAGTGCACTCAAAATGTCTTTTTATATGAAAATATCTTAGAAGTTTTAGAAAAACTAAACGATATTGGCGTTAGGATGTTCGTAGCAACAAATGCACCTACTTTTTTTGCAAAGATTATGTTGAAACATCTGCAAATTGCTGATATGTTTGAGATGATTGTTGGTGCAGATATGGTAAAAAATTCCAAACCAGATCCTGAAATGATATATAAAATACTAGAGTTTACTCATTTTGAGAGAGAAAAAGATATGGCTTGGATGATAGGAGATAGTTCAAAAGATATGCAAAGCGCAGAAAATGCAAATATATATTCTATATTTGTCACTTGGGGATTTTCACCTAAAAGTGAGTATAAATGTAATATTGAAACTCCAAAAGAGATATTGTCTATCGTCTTATAAAAATTTATGATAAAATAGAATATATTAAATTTGGAGTTTTAAATGTTTGCTAGTGACTTATTACTTGCTTTTGCTTTTATGGCTGTTTTATTTTTAAGACAAATTGTGATACTTAAGCAACCCAATAAAATAAATTATGCTCCTCTTATGATAGGTATAGGAGCTATAAGTAGTGTAGTTCATTTTATAATTCATCCAGATACAAGTGATATTATTTTACTTTTAAGAGAATCTTTTTTTCCTTTGCTTGTTGCATTACTACTTTATATAGTTATGAATATACTTCATCAAACACAATTATCAGAAAATGCACGAAATCAACAAGAATTTTCAAAAGTTTTAGTTCATGAAGTAACTGAATTAAAAAAATTCATATTAGAACTTGAAAATAGAATGACTCAAGCTCATGAAAATGATAGAATCTTACAACAGGAGATGCAATCAAAATTTAAAGATGATATACAAGCTTTAGATAAGATTCAAGAAAATCAAACTTTATTTGTAGATAAGTTTGATGATATGGAATCCTGGCATAGTGATGTTACTAAAAAGTTTGAACACTTTAGTGAGGTTCAGTTACCAGAAGTTGATAAAGTTGTAAATAAGCATATAGAAATACTGAGAGTATCTGAGCAAGATCATTATAATAAACTTGTACTATTACTTGAAAAAGCAGTTGATAGTAGAGTAGATATCTCCGATGATATAGACGAGTTAAAAGCAAATTTAAATAATATAAAAACTGTATCTGATGATATAGCAAAAGCTATAACTAAGCATACACTTCAACAACTCTCCGGTGTAACAAAAGCTTTTGAAAATCAAATAATAGCATTGAAATCACATACAGAAGGTGTTAAAACTTCACTTTATGAAGGGGAAAGTACTTTGAGTAGTATTAGACAACAAAGTGAGATGATAATGCAACAGATGAAATTATCAGCAAATAAGATGCAAGAACTTGAAAAACAAAATAGTGGTTTACATGATGTTTATGGTATGTTAAAGGAGATTATTTTAGATGTTGAAAATGTGAAATCTGACTATGTAAAAGCACAATCACAACTTAGTATGGTTACAAGTGATTTGGCTAAATCTAAAGATAAACAAATAGTAGAGATGAACTCTAAGATAGATGATCTTAGTGAAAAGTTATCTGCGAAGATAGATGAATCTTTGGAAAAACTTCATGAACATTATCATATAGCGGGTGGTGAAATAACCCAAAGTGTTCAATTACTAGCAAAAAGAGCACAGCTTAAAAAAGGGTATACAGATATAGATGGATAAAAAATACGAAATATTAATTGTTGATGATATAAGTGAAAATATAAAAGTAGCTATAAATATCTTGCAAAATGAAAATTATAATTTTTCTTTTGCTCTTGATGGAAAACAAGCTATAGAAGTTCTTAAAACAAAGTATTTTGATCTTATTTTGTTAGATGTTATGATGCCAAATATAGATGGATTTGAGCTTTGTAAGATTATAAAACGTTCACCTGCTATAGCTGATACTCCAATTATATTTCTAACTGCTAAGATAGATATAGAATCTATGACAAAGGGTTTTGATCTTGGTGGAGTTGATTATATTACTAAACCTTTTCATCCAAAAGAGCTTAAAGTAAGGGTTGCAAATCATTTAGAACTCTATAGGTATAGGAAAGAGTTGAAAAATGATAATAAAAAACTTTCAAAAGAGATAAATAATGTAAAATTAAGACATCTTAATGAGGTTGAAAAATCGCAAAAAGAGATAATCTCTATACTAACTGATATTATGGAATTTGATAGTGGAGAAACAGCTTTACATGTTAAAAGAGTAGCTATTATATCTAGAGAATTAGCTATACTAGAGGGAAGTTTAAGTGAACAGGAGATCAAAAATATATATCTTGCTTCACCGCTTCATGATATTGGAAAATTACTAGTAGACAATACAATCTTGCATAAAAAAGGTAAACTTACAGAAGATGAATTTGATGTAATGAAGTCTCATCCAAATAATGCTGTTGGAATATTGAAAAAATCTCAAAGAGATCTTATAAATACAGCGAGAATTATAGCTTATGAACATCATGAAAATTGGGATGGAACAGGCTATCCCAGAGGTTTAGCAGGTGAAAACATACATATATATGGTCGTATAGTTGCTATAGCTGATGTATTGGATGCTTTAACACATAAACGTTCATATAAAGAAGCTTGGAGTTTTGATGATGCTACTAGTTTTATAGAACAAAACAGTGCAATAAAGTTTGATCCTAGGCTTGTTAAATTATTTCTTGAAAATATAGATATATTTAAAAAATACTTGGAAGGTGAATAGTGCAATATTCTTTAGAGATTATTATTTTAATAATAGTCTTTGTTATTTTATTTATTGTTACGTTTTTAATTTTTAAAAATAGAGAAAAAATATTAAAACAAGAGATAGATAGATTAAAAAATACAATTGATCTAAAAGATAATATAATTCATAAATATAAGAATGAGATTGAAAGTGAAAATATACATATATCATCTTCTAGTTTTGTTAGTGAACAATTAGAAAAAATAAAAAGTCTTGAAAATGAGATATTGCAACAAAAGAAGATGCTTCATAATGCTAAAATAATAGCTCAAGATGCCAACATGGTGAAGTATGATTTTTTATCAAATATACGGCATGAGATACGAACTCCACTAAATTCTATACTGACTTTTGCAAATATACTAAAAGAGGAGATAAGAGATACTAAGCTTTTATCTTATGCAGAAAATATTTATAAGTCTGGTCGTAAGATGTTAGATTTGATGGATGAAATTATAGAATTATCTAAAATGGAGTCTGGTTCATTTGAGTTAAATGAAAATGCAGTAGATATTAAGATGGTTTTTCAAAGTATTTTTAGTGAATATAGACATTCTGCATTGCAAAAGCGTTTAGATATATCTCTAAAAATAGATGAAAATCTTCCAACTATACTTATTCTTGATGATGAAAAATTAAAAGATATAGTGAGTAATTTAGTATCTAATGCTATTAAATTTACAGATACTGGTTATATAAAGATTAATGTTTATGCTAATAATATAAATGATTCTAAAAATACACTTTCATTATATGTAGTTGTTGAAGATAGCGGTGTTGGGATAGATGAATCAGGAATTGAGCAAATTTTTGAGATATTTGAGAAAAAAGATAATGCTACAAGTGTTGAGTATCAAAGTGTAGGATTGGGATTGTCTATCAATAAAAAGATGGCAAAACTTATGCATGGAGATATATATGTTAAAAGTACCTTATCTAAAGGATCTATATTTACACTTGCTATAGATGATGTAGAGATAGCTTTGATAAATTCTAAAGATTTGGATGAACAGGATATTGACTTTTCTTTAGTAAGTGCAAAAAGTTCAAATATAATGGTTATAGATGAAGATATTGTAAGTTCTGAAGTAATAAAACAAAGTTTTGAAGATACTAGTATAAGAGTATTTTCTTTTAAAAATTTACGTGAAAGTATGGTTGCGTTTAATGAGTATAAATTTGATTTGATATTTATAGATGCGGATGTACTTGTAGCGGATGATAATGCTGTTTTTAAAGTTATCTCCAATATAAGTGATGCTCCTATAGTTTCTTTACTAGAGGGTAGAGTTAAGGATGTGTCATTTGAAAATGATAGTAGAAATATTATAGGGCATCTTAAAAAACCAATTTTAATAGGTGAGCTTTTTAAATTATCCATAAAGGTATTAAACTCCTCCGCATATATGGAAATTATAGAAAAAATGTCAGATTCTGAAGATGATATAGATTTATTAGATATAAATAAAGTTAGAGCATTTTTACTTTTACAAGCAAAAACTATAAAACCATTATATGAAAAAGCACTTTTAACTAATGATTTAAATGCTATGAAAAAGTTTTCTTTAGAGTTGCTTTCACTTTCTAAAAAACAGGGTATAACACCATTTATTGAGTATGCAAATCTTTTTTTAGAAAAAATAGATTTATTTGATATAGAAACTATAAATAATTTAATGAAAGAGTATGAACCAATAGTAAAGAAACTTCAAAGATTAAATAAAAAAACAGTATAATTTCAAAAAAATTTAAAGGCTTAATATATGTCAGTTTATGTTTTTGGACACAAAAGTCCAGATAGCGACTCTATTGTAGGTGCTATCTCTATATCTTACTTAAAAAATCAACTAGAAGATGAAGAGTATATACCAGCTCGTCAAGGTGATATCTCAGCTGAAACAGAGTTTATCTTAAACAAATTTGCTGGTAGTGTACCAGAACTTAAAACTTCAGTAGCTGGAGAGAGAGTCTATCTTGTAGATTCTACAGATAGAGCACATTTTCAAGATGATATAGATGAAGCAACTATAGTTGGTATAATTGATCATCATAAACTTGGAGATATTATAACATCAACTCCATTAGAGTGCTGGATAAGACCTATAGGATGTTCAAATACAGTTGTAAAAGAGGTTTATGATGCTTTTGGCGTTAGTATACCAAAAGATATAGCTGGAATGATGATGCTTGCTATACTTAGTGATACAGTCATCTTTAAATCACCAACATGTACTAAAGCAGACACAAAAGCAGTAAAAGAACTTGCTGAAATTGCTGGTATAGAGAACTATAAAGAATTAGCAATGGAGATGTTTATAGTAAAATCAGCAACAGAAGGTGCAAGTGCTAGAGATTTAAATACAAGAGATTATAAAGCTTTTGATATGAATGGGACTAAAGTTGGTGTAAATCAGTTAGAGATGATAGATATCTCAGCACTTGATGATAGAGTAGATGAAATCATGGCAGATATGAAAGTGATGAAAAAAGAAGAGGGTTTACATACTATGCTTGTGCTTTTGACGGACATCATGAAAGAGGGCTCTATGCTTTTAGTTGTAAGTGATGATGAAAGTAAGATAGAAGCAGCTTTTGATAAAAAACTTGAGAATTCAAAAGTTTGGCTAGATGGTGTACTTAGTCGTAAAAAACAAGTTATACCTTTCGTTCAACCTCAATTTTAAATTTTATCTAATTCTTCTCATAAAATCGATATCTATCAAAAAGATATCGATTTTTTATTTTGATATCTGGAAAACTTCTTTATGAAACAACTCATCTTTTTTTTACTTTATCTAAACATCGCTTTGTATGGAGCTAATCATTTAACTAATGAATCTTCACCTTATCTGCAGCAACATAAAAATAATCCTGTTGATTGGTATCCTTGGACAGAAGAGGCTTTTAGCAAGGCTAAAAAAGAAAATAAACTTATATTTTTATCGATAGGTTATAGTACTTGTCATTGGTGTCATGTTATGGCAAGGGAGGATTTTGAAGATAAAGAGGTTGCAGCTTTACTCAATCGTTATTTTGTAAGTATTAAGGTTGATAGAGAAGAATATCCTCAGATTGATAAATATTATCAAAAAGTGTATAGAATGTTTAATAATAGAGCTGGAGGTTGGCCGTTAAATATTATAATGACATCAGATAAAAAACCTGTATTTGCAGGAACTTATATACCAAAATATCCATCTTATGGTTCTAAAGGGTTATTACAAATTATACATGATTTTACACATATTTCTAAAAATAAATTAAATAATTATGGTGATGATATCATCACTAAAATGACTCTACTGGATAATATAATTCCATCTAAAAAGGTGTTTTCAAAAAAATTTATCACTCAAGCATTGCAATCTTATCAAGCTATATATGATAAACAATATAAGGGATTTAGTTTCCATCCAAAATTTCCAAATGCTTCTATGCTTTTAACTCTTTTGCATATATATGAAATTTCACATAAAAAAGAAGCTTTAGTTATGGTAGAAGAAGTTTTGGATGCTATGGCTTTTGGAGGTATTTATGATCAGATTGATGGTGGTTTTTTTAGATATTGTGTAGATGATCAATGGCAAACACCACATTTTGAAAAGATGTTATATACAAATGCAGAACTTATAGAAGTTTATACTCTCGCTTTTAAAATTACAAAAAAACCTTTATATAAAAAAGTAGTTGAAGATAGTATAAAAAATATAGATAAAAAGTTCTTAGAAGATGGTATATATAAAAGTGCAAGCAATGCAGAGAGTCTTAATCAAAATAAAGAGTTAGAAGAGGGATATTATTTTCTTTTTAAATATGATGATACATATAAGTATCTTATTCAACATAATATCACACCACAAGATGCTCGAGTTACATTAGCATATCTTGGAATAGAAGAGGATGGAAATATTGATGGTGAATCTTCAAATCCACATATAACTAGCGTCTTAATACCTAAAAATATTGTTAAAATCAGATCTCTTTTAGTTCAAATGAGAAAAAAAAGAACTTATCCATTTATAGACTATAAAAGAAATACGGCTTGGAATGCATTATATATAACTGCAAAGTTAAAAACACGTTTTATAAATCCAGCTTTTGCTCAAGAAGCAATTATATCACTTGATGCACTTTTAGAGCATAATTATAAAAATGGTATCTTATATCATATAAGTGTTTCTGGTAAAGAAGTGAGCAAAAAAGGATTACTTGAAGATTATGCATTTGTAAGTCAATCTTTACTTCAAGCCTATCAGATAACATTAAATAAGAGATATTTAAAACTTGCAAAATATTTTTTACGAGAGGCTAAAGAAAAATTTTATATAGATAAAAAATGGTATCTTAGTGATGACTCTTTAGAAGTAAAAGCGACAATGGATGATGGAGCTTATAAAAGTGCTTTAGCAACTTTAATGCAAAGTTATCTTTTAGTTGGAAGTGTAGATATCTCTTCTGATTTTTATATTTTACAAAGAGATGCTTTAGAAAAAGTCAGTGCTTCACTTATAAAACAGACACCTTATTTTTCTGGAGCATTTGATTTATATCTGAAAAATTATTATGGTATATATATTATAAAGTCAACAAAGATGAACTTACTTTCTATGCTTTATAAACAGTTTGAATATCCTTTTGTGTATTTATATATAAGTTCATCTGGTAAATATGAGATGTGTGGGATAAAAAACTGTTATATATCAACGGATAGTATCAAAAAGATAGAAGAGAAATTGCAAGAGATAACTATCAATTGATTTATACGTATTGAAAATTTATTTTTTTAGTTTGTCTTAATTAGTACAGATGCACTAAGTCCAAATCTTAACTTTATATCTTGTTCTATATTTTCATCTAGTTTTATTTTAACAGGTACTCTTTGAGCAAGTCTTATCCATGGAAATACTGGTTTTACTTTAGGTAAAAGATTTTGCCCTGGATTACCATCATTATGAGATATTCCCCATGCTATAGATATAACTTTACCTTTTAGTGGTTTATCTGGATATGCCATAAGTGTTACTATAGCTATATCTCCAACTTGTATATCCCCAACAACATTTTCACGAAAAAATCCAAAAATCCAAAAAGAGTCTTTATCTACAAGTGCAAGTATAGGTTTATTTGCTACAGCTTGTGTTCCTAGTTGGAAGTTGATATTTGATACCCATCCATCAACCGTAGCATGTATTTTTGTCCATTCAAGATTTAGTTTGGCTATATTTAGTGTTTCTGTAGCTGAATCAATATCTGCAAGTGATTTATAGTAGTTTACCTCATTTCTTGAGTAGTCTTTTTGGCTTACAGCACCTTTATCTCTATTATAAATATTTTTAACCCGTTCATATTCTATTTTTGCACCTTTTGAATTTTCAAGAGTTCTTTTTAATTTGGCTTTTGCTTGTAGCACTTTAAATTGATATTTACTGTCATCTATTTCAAATAGTAAATCTCCTTTTTTTACTTCTTGGTTGTCTGTTACATATATTTTTGTAACCATTCCAGAAACACGTGGCGCTACTTGTATAACCTGTGTTCTTACCTGAGCATCTCTTGTCCATGGGTTTTGTATATATACTTTATATTTTTCATAGCCAAAATATATAGCCACAAATATAACTATACTGGAAAACAATACTTTTAAGATAAATTTTATTTTTGTATTCACATTAAAACCTTATAAAAAATTTGTCTATCATTAATATATATAATACTAAGATAGCTAAAAAAACATACTTTGGTTGATAAAACCATTTAGATATACCTATTTTATTAAATATAGCTACTGTTATAACAGTAGCAAAAAAAGATAAAAATAATACAGGTAATATTGGCGTTAGATATACATCTGAAAGTTGTAATTCATGAGGATATATATTACTCATCTTCGAACCTTGTATTATTTAAGTATTTACCCCAGTCTATATCACTTTGTTTAAGTTTATCTTTTATATCATCTGATATGTACTCTTTACCTATAGAGTGTTGCCATCCACCACCAAGTGACTTATAAAGTAAAACCTCATTTATAGCTACTAAGCCTTTTACTTGGGCATATATATCTTGTGTAATAGTTAGTTTTTCAACTGTACTTAAAAGTCTTTGATAACTTACTAAACCATCATTATACTGTTTTGCAGAGAGATTAAAAGCTCTCAAAGTTGCTTTTAGTGCTCGTTGATTTTCTTGTAATTGTATTTTTGTATATACGTAACCATTTAGAGAATTTGATACTTCACTCATAGCATTTAAAACTGCCTTATTGTATCCTAGCATAGCTTCTTCAAATGATGCGTCATAAAATCTTATTTGATTCTTTATTCTATCATATTGAAATATATTCCACTGAAATGTAGGACCAGCGCTAACGCCAATAGAGTCACTAAAACTTGTGAAACTGCCTGTTAAATCATTAGAGTTTATGCCTACATTTCCAACAAGTGAAAAACTTGGATATAAAAGAGCTTCAGTTGCACCTATTTTTGCACTTGCACTTCTTGCTTTATACTCAGCAACTTTTATATCTGGTCTTCTTCTTATAAGAGAGATATCTATCTTTTTATAAGGATCAAAATCAGCTTCAGGTATGATAGAAAGACTTAGATAATCTTCTACATCTTCATCAAGTTCAACTATATTAAAGTTGTTTTTCTTCATATAACTAGATGATTTTTCAGATATATTATTTTTTAGGATAGGTGCTATCTTATCACTACTCATACCTAGTAGGATAGATATAGCATTTAGTGAATTTATCTTGGAAAGTTCTAGTGATGGTAGTTTTGCTCTAGTTGAATATAGTTGTGTCCTTGCTTGTTGCATATCTAGTTCACTAACATTACCTGAGTTAAACTGAACTTCTGTCATTCGTGCTACTCTTTCTTGTATAGATATATTTCTTTTAGCATATATGATTCTTTCTTGTGCTATCTGATAGTTTATGTAGTTTCTTGCAACCTCTGCTACTATGGTTGTCATGATATCTCTATATGAAGATATGCTAAGGTATAAATCGGCTTGAGCACTTTGGATATTTCTTGCATATTTACCCCAGAAATCTATCTCCCATCCTATATCAAAGTTTACACCAAGTGAGTTTATATTTTTTGAGTTTTGCATAGAAGTTATTGCATTTCCAGATAAAGTTTGTACTTGTGGGTATCTAAAACCTTCTTGTATGCCAAGTAAAGTTCTTGATTTTAGTATTCTAAGACCTGCTTGTTTTATATCTATGTTGTTTGTATAAGCTTTTTGTATAAGAGTATCTAGCTTTTTATCATGAAACATCATCCACCATTCACTTAGTTCAGCGTTCGTCTCGTTATTGTCTAGTTGTAACTCTTTTGGTGGTTTTATATTGTCTACTTCCCTAAAGTCAGGTCCTACAACACTACAACCAACCATCAGAATACTAAGTGTTACTAGATAAAAATAGTTCAAAATTTACTCTCTTTTAGTTTGTTGAAATCCAAGTTATAGTTATATAATTGTTCTATATTTTTTGTTTGTATAGCTTCATCACACATTTTACAGTACTTCATTATATCTTTTTTTTCTATATTAAAATAGTTGTAATCAATCTTTGCACTATACATTTTCATCTTTTTTAGTGTTTCTGCTAGATGTTTTGAATTTGGTTGATGTTTAAGTTGGTATAAAAATCTGTCTTTTAATTTTAAGAACATATACTCAGCTTGTTGGTTAAAAGGGAAGTATTCGAAAAATAGCAATACAAAAAGATATAGGTAAAAAATCAGTAATACAAATAAAAAGATTGAAAAATCATAATTCATCTCATTTTCTATTAGAAAAGTAGCTATTCCAAGTAAAAAGAAGATACCTATTTGTTGAGGTACAATATAAAATCCTAAAAAACTGTATATAAATAAAAACAATCCAAGTTCCCACCAGCCATTTAAATTTGGTAATATAAAAAGATAAGATAAAGTGGCAAAGATAAAAGAGATGGTAAATAAGATGATAAGTAGTTTGGGTTTTATAATACTATATGTTGTATAAAGTGAAAGTGATGTAGCAAGAACCATGATATAAAATCCATAAGGTATCTCAAGTTCTACCCACATAATAACACTTGCCCAAAATACCATAAAACTGATAAGTGCACCTTTTATATCTTCTATATCAAACCATATAAAATCAAATATATGTTTTTGACTTTTTATATCACTTTTCAAAGTAAATATATATACACTTATAAATGTATATATTGCTATACCTATAATAGTCATCATAACTTTTTGAGTTGCATAAATAAATATATCATCAACTCTTCCACCGTTGAAAACTATCATCATAGTCATAGCACTTAACATAAATATAGTTTTATCACCTCTATAAGCTCTAGCAATATATAAAAAGATAGTTACAAAAATAGATAATGTTAAAAGATATAAGAATCTCTCTTGAGGAAAAATAGATATAAGTGTTATCCCTATTATAGCACCAACTAAAGTTCCTACAATTCTGTAAAATCCTTTTTGCAATGATGAATTTAAAGAATCAGTAGCAGCTATAACCATAATAGTGATAGCTGCACTAGAAGTATCTGTTATCCCAAAATAAAGTGGGAAAAGATATGCAATCATAACACTAAATGCTGCTCCACAAGAGTGTAAAAGTTTTGGTGTGATAGACATTTATATAGCTTGTTCTATCTCTTTTTTTATATCTTCTTCACTTAACCATAATATAAAAAGTTTATAAGCAAGAGCAAATATAACAGCTCCTATAAATAATCCAATCATACCCATAAGTATCATACCACCAATAGCACCGATAAGTACGACAAGCATAGGTATATCTACCCCTCTACCCATAAGTATAGGTTTTAAAACACCATCTATAGATCCAACTATAAGCATATATATAGTAAATATAATGGCTGTTGTAGATGTGTCTTGTGCCAATACAAAAGCGATAACAGGTCCTATAATGATAATAGCTGGAAGTTGAATAATGGTTAAGAACATAACGATTAGTGCTATAACTATACTAAAAGGAACATCCATTAGAACTAATCCAAAGAGTGCTAATGATGCTTGTATTATAGCTACACCTATTACCCCATTTGCTACACTTCTGATAGTTAAAGCTGTGAGTTTTGCCCATTCATCACCTTTATCACCTATAAGCCTAATAGATATTTTTTTATAAAATTCAGAATACTTAGGTGCTTGTATCATTAAAAATGAAGCTATAATAATAGCAATCATAGAAAGTAGTATAGTTTTAAATGTAGCACTCATAGTATTTATAGTTTTAGAAGCTAGTATCTTAAGTTCTGGAGCAAACGTTTTTAATGTTCCTTCTAAATTTTTGGATGCGTCATCCCATATTTTATAAGTTTTTTTACCTATGATAGGCCATTCTTTGATTGTTTGTGGTGGAGCAGGTATCACCAATTCTGTTTTATCTTTAAAGTTTTTTAGTTGAGATATAGATTCTATAGCTTTACCTGATATTAGATAAGTTGGTACTATAAGAGCTAAGTTTACAATTATAGATAAACTGATAACAACTTTTTTTATAGATAGTTTAAATTTTCTAGCAAGTTTTTCTACACTTGGATAGAGTGCGACAGCAAGTATTATAGCCCATGTTACAAGTCCTATAAATGGTTTTAAAATTAAAAAAGAAACAATAAGAATTAGTGTCAACACACCAAGTTTTATCGCTATTTCTATTGCTATTTTTACATTTTCGTCTATTTTTGATTTTTCTAACATTTTTATCACTACTCCGTATATAAAAAGCGTTTTATTTTTTTTGTTGGTGTTTTCACAAAAGGGTCAATTTGCTCTATAAATTTTGTTATTCTAGAATAAGATGAAACTTTTGTATTAAGATCAATTCTCATATCTTCTAGTAATTTTTTTATCTTTTCTTTAACTTCAGCTTCTGGTGCATTATTTGCTTTAAACATTCTATCTATTAGCTCATAATCAAGGTGTACTTTAGCTATAAGTCTTTGATCTTGCATCATTACAAGTGAGTCAAGGACAACTTCATTTTGATTTATAGTTGCTTCTATCTGTTCTGGAAAGATATTTTCCCCACCACTTCCTATGATAACATTTTTACTTCTTCCACTTATAAATAAATAACCATCTTCATCTATATAACCTAAGTCTCCAGTTAAGAACCATCCATCTTCCATAACTTCCGCTGTTTGTTTTTCATCTTTATAGTAACCTAACATTACACTTGGTGATTTTACTATGATTTCACCTTCACCAGTATCTGGATTTTGATCTTTTATCTTAATTTCTACTTCGGCCATAGCTTTACCAGTTGACTTTACTTTTATTTCATCTCCTATTCTTGTACCTGCTATAAGAGGTGATGTTTCTGTAAGTCCATAACCTATGATATATGGAAATTCAGCTTCTTTTAAAAACTGTTCTACATATGGGGATAGTGCAGCTCCCCCAATTCCAAAAAATCTTATATTTCCACCAAAAGTTTCAATAAGTTTTTTTCCAGCTATTTTATTTAATCTTTTTCTAAAAAATCCTATACTGTATAAGGTCTTCATTATAAAAGAACCTGTGAATTTTGGTAGTACTTTATTTTTATAGATTTTTTCTATGATAAGAGGTACACTTAACATCATAGTTGGTTTTACTATATCTAAGGCTTTTAAAAGTACACTTGGTGTTGGTGTTTTATCTATATAGTAAACACTGGAACCATGCAGTAATGGAACGATAAGCCCAACTGTACACTCTAACGTATGAGCAAGAGGAAGTATAGATAAAAAGCTATCTTGAGGTAGGATAGTTACGTTTTTATATGCACTCATAGCATTTGTAACTAAATTTTTATGAGATAACATAACTCCTTTTGAATGTCCTGTTGTTCCTGATGTATATAAGAGTGCTGCCATTTCATCCTCTTTAGGTTGATATAAATCTTTGGATATAGACATTTTTTGTGTTATCTTTGATATATATCCATGATTGGTAAGTTCATCAATAATAGATAAATCATCAACCTTTATAACAAACTTTAGTTCTGAATCACTAAGTTCTTCTATAGTTGCTAAATGTTTTTCAGAAACAAACATAGCTTTTGCTTCTGAGTGTCTGATAATATGATGAACATCAGCATGATGAAAATCTGGAAGAATAGGAACTATAACAGCTCCAAAGTATGCAACTGCAAAGTATGCAACTGCCCAATTTGGCATATTTTCACTTAAAAGTGCAACCTTATCACCTTTTGAGATACCATTGTTTTGTAGGAGTTCTATCATACTATAAACTTTGTCACTGAACTCTTTGTATGTTATAGCTTCGTGTGAAACTTTTGCAAGAGCAGGCCTATCTCCATAAAGCTCAACCGAACGTTCAAGTAGTTTTGGAAGTGTGAAATTTTCAAAATTTTCATAAGGATACATCATATATAATCTCTTTGTGTAGAATTATTTAGTATCATTATACATTAAAAAATTATAATTGGACATTATCTTGAGTAGACGACATAAAAATAAACAACCAAAACGTGATACTGTAACATTTACAGCAAAAGATTTCTTACCAACTACTCGTGCTGAAATGGATGAAAGAGGGTGGGATTATTGTGATGTTATACTTGTCAGTGGAGATGCATATATAGATTCTCCATTTATAGGTGTAGCTATGGTTGGTCGTATGCTAGAGAGGATGGGTTATAAAGTAGGTATGATAGGACAGCCAGATATAAAATCTTCTGATGATATTATGCGTCTTGGTGAGCCAAGACTTTATTGGGGTGTTAGTGGTGGAAGTGTTGATAGTATGGTTTCTAACTATACTGCAACAAAAAAATTTAGGAATTCTGATGATTATACACCAGGAGGTAAAAACGATAAACGTCCAGATAGGGCTTTAAGTGTTTATTGTAATCTTATAAGACGTTACTATAAAAATACAGTACCTCTAGTCCTTGGTGGTATAGAAGCTTCTCTTAGACGTGTAACTCATTATGATTATTGGTCTAACAAACTAAAAAAACCTATACTCTTTGATTCAAAAGCAGATATTATGATATATGGAATGGGTGAAATAGCACTCGAAGAGTTAACTCGTGCTATAGATAGAAAAGAGGATTATCGAGATATAAGAGGAGTTTGTTATATATCAAAAGAGCCTGTATATGAGTATATACAACTTCCATCACACCAAGAGTGTTTGGACAATAAAGAGAGATATATAGATCTTTTTGATGATTTTTATGATAACAACGACCCGATAAGTGCAAATGGTTTATGTCAACCTGTAGATACACGTTTTCTTATACAAAATCCACCTTGTGATTATTTAAATGAAGATGAGATGGATGCTAACTCCAATTTGCCATTTACAAGAGAATTGCATCCTTATTACGCAAAAGATGGAAAAGTAAAATGTTTGGAGACTATCAAGTTTTCCATAATGACACATCATGGATGTTGGGGAGAATGTAATTTCTGTGCTATAGGTGTACATCAAGGTCGTACTATAAGAACACGTTCTGAAGATAACATACTTTCTGAAGCAAAAGAATTTAACAAGTATAAAGATTACAAGGGTATCATATCAGATGTTGGTGGACCAACAGCAAATATGTATGGATATGAGTGTGATAAAAAGCTAAAAAAAGGTACATGTGATCATATGAAGTGTGTAGATGCTGAGCGTTTATGTAAGGTTATGCATGTTGATCATAGTAGAAATATCAATCTTTTAAGAAAAGTAAGAGAAGTTGAAGGCGTAAGAAAAGCTTTTGTTGCTAGTGGTGTACGTTATGATCTTATAACGGCAGATAAGCAACATGGATATAGTTATCTAAAAGAGATGGTACATAATCATATATCAGGTCAGATGAAAGTTGCTCCTGAACATACACAGCAGCATGTTCTTGAGTTGATGGGTAAACCTGGAAAGCAAACTTTGGTTGATTTTAAAAAAATGTATGATAAACTCAATAAAGAAACAGGTAAAAAGCAGTTTTTAACATACTATCTTATAGCAGCACATCCAGGATGTGAAGAGAAAGATATGAAAGAGCTTAAACGTTTTACAACAGAAGAGTTACAAATGAACCCAGAACAAGCACAAGTCTTTACCCCAACACCATCAACATACTCAGCAGTTATGTACTATACAGAGATGGATCCAAAAACAAGAAAAAAGATATTTGTTGAAAAGGATACAAAAAGAAAAGAAAAACAGAAGCAAATAGTTGTAAAAAAAGATAAGTTTTGTAGTGGATTTGCTTCATAAAGTGTTTTAAATATATAGTTTGTCTGTTATGTAATATATGAAACAATTAACAAACATTTTATAACTTTTCACCTCTCTAAAACAGATAACAGACATTTACATTTTAGACATATTAAAATAATTTTCTCAATAAATTCAAAATATTTCATTCTGTCATGATTTTATAAAAACATCAATAAATAACAGATAAACTTTATATTTGTTATTGATGATATTTAAAGTTGTTTTATATATAATTGGTGTTGATAAATAGTTCTACTTCAATTTTGTTATAATTCTATAAAATAAATCATATATCTTAAATATTGGAATTTTCTTATGCAAAAGCTAAATCAATTATCACTAAAACAAAGAGAAGAACTTTTCAGACAACTTCGTATTTCTATTACCTATCACTCAAACGCAATGGAAGGAACAACTCTTTCTTTTGGTGAGACAAAAGAGTTACTTGAACACGGAAATACTGCTGGGGATAAGCCACTGCATGAACAACTTGTTATCTTAGGCTTTGCAAAAGCTTATGATGTAATAGTTCGTGAAGCTACAAACAAAGAAAATATTATTGACAGTAGTTTTATAAAAGATATACATGCCATTATGTTTGAAGATGTTTTAAAAGTTTCACCTAATTTTGTTTCAAAACCTATTGGTGCATATAGACTAGATGAGAGATACATTAAAGGTGTAGATATAAAACTATCTGCACCAAATAAAATTTCTAATGATTTAGAAAATCTACTTTATAGATTTAATAGCAATAATATGAATTTAGAAGATATTGCAGAATTTCATATACTATTTGAAAGAGTACATCCATTTGCCGATGGCAATGGAAGAGTAGGAAGATTAATAATGGCTTTTCAAGCTATACAAAATAATATAGTCCCACCTCTTATTGAGAATGAACATAGAACGGAATACTTAAAAGCTATCAATGATAAAAATGAACTTTTCAAGTTTATAGATGAGAGTATTCATAACAGTATGAACTTATTAGACTAAAAAAGTACAACAAAACATAGGAAGTCAATAAATTTCCTAACGGAAATTTATGCTTCTATTCAACCGTTGTATGTAGATAGAAAAGCTAAGAAAATAGTTACAAATTAAAATATAAATTTAGTTAGATATTAAGGTAAAAAATGATAATCAAAATTTACAAAGGTAGTGATGAGATAGGTGGGAACTCTGTAGAGTTAAAGACTGAAAACAGCACTATACTGCTTGATTATGGTACACCTCTTCAAAAAGGTAGTAAGCAAGTAAAAATAGATACAAGGATTGATGCTGTTTTAATCTCCCATCCACACCAAGATCATTTTGGTGCTATTGATAAACTTGAAGATAGTATCGATATATATTGTGGAGAGTTATCTTTAGACCTTATGAATGCCTCTTTACTCTTTAGAGGGGAAAGTTTACTACAAAATAGTTTTAAAACTTTTCAAGCTTGGAGAAGTTTTAAGATTGGTGATTTTACTATAACCCCTTATTTAGTTGATCATAGTGCAACAGATGCTTATGCTTTTTTGATAGAAGCAGACAATCAAAGATTACTTTATAGTGGTGATTTTAGGGCAACGGGGAGAAAAGCAAAACTTTTTGAAAATATGTTAAAAGATAAAAACTTAAAAGGTGTCGATATCTTAGTGATGGAAGGTACTATGCTTAAAAGAGATAATGGAGAGTTCCCAAATGAGCAAAGTGTTGAGGATAAAATCTATAAGACTCTAAGAGAGAGTAATCTTCTCACCTTTATGATAGGCTCACCTCTAAATATAGATAGTATCGTCTCAGCATATCGTGCTTGTGTAAAAGCGGATAAGGTATTTGTTATAGATATTTATACAGCTTGGGTACTTCAAAAGATGCAAAAAGCAAGTACAAATATACCCTCTATAAGTTGGAAAAATGTTAAAGTTCTACGACAAGCAAGTGGTGGACAGTATAAAAAACTTCAAGAAAATCGAGAGTATTTTAAAGGTTTTTATAATGATGTATTTAAAGACAATATAAAGATTGAAGATATTCAAAACAATCCAGAGAGATACTTTTTAAAGATATCTACAAGTGCTATTTCTCGGATTATGAATAAAGTAGATGTTAAAAAATCAAATATTATCTACTCTCAATGGCTAGGGTACTTAAAAGAGGAGTTTAGCAGTGCAAGAGATGCTAAAATATTTCAAGAGTTAAAAGAGCATAACACTTGGGTATATGCACATACAAGTGGTCATGCAGATCTACCTACACTGCAAAGATTTGCTAAAGCATTAAAGCCTAAAAGAGTAGTACCGATACATACAGAGCATAAAGATAAGTTTGAAAAATATTTTGATAATGTTTTGTTGTTGGATGATAATGAGAGCTATGAGATAAAAACTATAAATCAAGGAAAGATTAAAAATGAGTTTTAAAGATACATTAATGAGCATAAACTACAATGGTTATAATCCAAATCACAAATCTTTTTGGAATAATTTAGACGATATGGATCTAAAAGAATTAGCAGATAAAATTATTAAGCTGACGGAATCATTAAAATCAGATATTCAAAATAAAATCAATTTACGACAAAGATTTGAATTTACAATTGTTCATAAAGATAATTTTAGTATATGGAGAAATGAAGAAGCATTAGAAAGAGCAATTGTAGCAAAGAATAAAGAGATTTATTTTAATCAAATAAATTTAAAAAAAGGTAGTAAAGAAAATATAGATTTAATTAAAATAGATGATAAGGAATTAACAATATATGAATTAAAAGCAGAAAATGGTAAGGATACACCACTTTTTGCATTAATTGAGTTATTAAAAAATTATTACTTATTTAAGAATAGTCAAATTGATGATGAAAGAGTAATAAATAAAACAATAAAATTATCAATTTTAGCACCGAAAGAATATTATGATAATTTTAGTAAAAATAAATTATTGGTAAAATTTATAGAGTTATGCACTATAATTCAAAATGAATTAGGTATCGATATTTTGATTCAAGAAGTAGCTATAAATTCTAATGATATTAAAAATAAAATAGATTCTAACTATACTAATGATTGGAATGAAGATAAGAGAAAAATAAAAGAAAATGAGCTAAAAGATATAATAAAAAAACTTCATATAGAAATCCTAGATATAAAATGTGAAAGCGAGGATATTTAAAATGGGTATACCAACAAAGGGTACTGTATTTGGACAAATAGAGATAGATGGAGAAATCTACGATATCCTATCTTCACCTATAAGTGATAAGATACGAGAAGATATCCATAGATACAGAAGTGAGAACCACTGTATATCTTCATCTGCTTCTTTTCTTAATGATGGCTATAGATGGGTTGTAGAAGATGATAAGCTGTATCTAACTGCTATAAATATAAGTTGTCTTAACAAAGAGTATATAGCTAAACTTGAAGCTAGAGAAGAGGGTAAAGAGTTTAGTGATGATGAGAAAAGAGAGTATTTTTCAAACTATAGTAAACAAAATATTTTAGAGCCTCTCTTTAATACAGAAAAACTCTTTGCTAAGTGGTTTAGTGGAGAAATTGAGGTTGTGTTAGAGAGTGATGAAGTTGTTAAAAATAATAGAAAATTTATTACTATGAAACTTGATATTTTAACATTTATTGATGCTAAGATAGTGTCTTCTAAAGAAGTTATAGAGAAGTATGATAGAAGACATTTAGATTATATTGTCGAATAAAAAAATAGGGGCAAAAATGATAACTTACAATCCTGACTACTTAGATAAAATAGATATATTTACAGCAAAAGAGATTAAACTTTTAGAAGAACTTAATCAAAAAGTTTCATTAGAAAAGTTCTTAAATAATAAAAGCTATATAGATAAATTTGGATTAGATTTCATTCATACATCAGCACTTATTGAAGGTAATACCTATGATAAACTAGATACACAAGCTTTAATAGAATATGGAAGAACAGCAGGTGGTAAAAAATATAGTGATGCGAAAATGATTTTAAATTTAAGAGATGCTTATGAAATGTTTATCACTAAAGATTTAAAACCATCTAAACAAACTTTAAAAGATTTACATTATATTTTATCTGCTGAAATGGTAGCTGAAAATAAAAGAGCAGTCCCAAGAGACAGTGAAGTAATGATTACGGGATGTAATTATATACCCTTAGCTACTAAAGAAAAATTAGAAGATGAACTGAATTATCTATTTAAAATCAGTGATACAATAGAAAATCCATTTAACAAAGCTTTATATATTCATAATAATTTAGCATATCTTCAATATTTTACAGACTGTAACAAACGAACTGCTAGATTGATGTTAAATGTAGTATTAAAAGAGACATTTAATATGATATACATACCTGATGAAGAGAGTGTAAAAGAGTATTTAAAATCTATTGTAACTTACTATGAAACTGGTAACTATACTTTGTTTAAAAAATATTTTATCAATAGCTATAAAAAAGTAATTGAGATGATAGTAGAGATTGAAGAATCAAGAGGAAATGAGACTAGCTTTCGAGAATAGTTTGAACTTAAAAGTAGTAAATATACAACAAAATATAGGAAGTCAATAAAATTTCTAGCGAAATTAGATTTAGACCAATTGACTGTAAATGTAGAAGTAAGTTGCGACAATGCAATAAAATATGATATTATCTTTTTAACAAAAGAAACAGCTTAAAGCTAAAATATAAATCAATATAGCTTGTATATTGAGATCAATTTTGCAAACTATTATAACTGATAAAAATTCAAAAGATTTTAAGTTAGATTTATAATGAAAAAATATCTAATTGATAGTGATATACTCATTTATTTCCTCAAAGGAAAACAAGAGGTTGTAGAAAGAATCTCTCAAATACCAATAGATGATTTATATATCTCAAGTATTAACTATACTGAATTAATATATGGTGCATATAATTCAGCAAGAATTGAGCAAAATTTAAAAGTTATTGAACCTTTTTTAGATAATTTTAAAATATTAGAATTTACAAAAAAATCAAGTTTAATTTTTGCAAAAGAAAAAGCAAGATTAAAAAAGAGTGTAAACATAATCGCAGATATGGACTTAATGAT
>Ga0256827_10000260_pt1 | contig 31671 bp, 31 predicted proteins | sample CV84metaG_FD_185977 | JGI IMG/M metagenome (GOLD analysis project Ga0256827, IMG submission 185977) | Hydrothermal vent microbial communities from East Pacific Rise, Pacific Ocean - CV84 | ecosystem: Environmental > Aquatic > Marine > Hydrothermal vents | place: Pacific Ocean: East Pacific Rise...
GTAGTAGAACAAAGGGTAAAACAAACATAGGTATAGTTGCAAAAGGTATAAAAGATGGTAAAGAAAAATCTATCTATATTTATCAGGTAAGTGATCATGAAAAATGTTATGCTGAAGTAAAATCTCAAGCAGTTTCATACACTACTGGTGTTCCAGCTATGATAGGTGCAAAACTTATGCTAGAGGGTGTATGGCAAGGTGTAGGAGTGTTCAACATGGAAGAGTTTGATCCAGACCCTTTTATGGAAGAGTTAAATAAACAAGGTTTACCTTGGAATATAAAAGAGTTATAAAATGTTAACATATGATAAATTAGTAAAAAGTATAAATTCTTTACCACCACTTTCAAATGCAGCTTTACAAATTCAAGCTTTATATATTAATGGTGCTCAAAATGTTGAGATCATTAAGCTTGTAAGGTTGATAGAATCAGATGCACTTTTAACTGCAAATGTTCTTAAGATGATAAACTCCCCATACTATGGCTTTTCTAAAAAGATAGCTTCTGTATCTCAGGCAGTGACACTATTTGGTACAGAACTTATCCATGGTATAGTTATAAAATATGCAATAAATCAAAAGATAAAAGCAAACCTAAAACCATATGGAATAAGTACGAGAATGTTTAATGATATATGTCATCTTCAGAGTGCTCTTATGATGCAGTGGTATTCTAAAATTGATTTAAGAGATGCTCAGTATTTAACACCATTAGCCCTTATAATGGAAACAGGAAAACTTATACTTTCTGATGAAATTATAAAAAGTTCTTATACGTTAGAGTTTAAAAATGGTTTTAAAAAAGCTGATGATATATTATCATATGAGTATGAGCTTATAGACACAACATCTTATTATGTTAGTGCCTTATTGTTTGAACATTGGAACTTGGATTCTTTATATGTTGAGATGCTTAAAGGTTTGGATTTTAAAGATGATATGTTAAGTAGTAAAATGGAGTACTATATAAGTACTCTTGATGTTGTAAGAACAGCTGTAAATGTGAGGGAAGCTTTTACAAAAGACTCTATAGACGAAGCATGTGAAATAGTCTCTGGTATGAATCTTGATGTTGATCACTTTCATAATACCGCTCATAGAATAAAAATGATGTATATTAAAAAGAGACAATAATATATGAATTTTAAAAGTATTGTTGGTAGGATAAATTCTTTACCACCACTCTCTGATACTGCAAAAATTGTTCAAGATTTATACAGTTCTGGTGCTGAAGATGTAAATGTATCTAAATTGGTAAGAGTAATAGAATCAGATGCTTTATTGACAGCAAATATACTTCGTATGATAAATTCTCCATTTTATGGGCTTTCAAGAAGAATAGTTTCTATAAATCAAGCTGTAACATTATTTGGAACACAAATTATATACGGTATGGTTGTTAACTTTTCTATACATGCAAATATAAAAGCAAACTTAAGACCTTATGGTATTACAAATGAACTTTTTAATGATATATGCCAACTTCAAAGTGCTTTGATGAGTAAATGGTATTCAAGTATAAACTTACAATACGCACAGTATTTATCATCCTTATCTTTGATTATGGAGAGTGGTAAATTAGTTATTTCTCAGGAGGTTGTCAATAGCTCAAGTATAAAAGATTTTTTAACTGGTTTTAGAGAAACTAAAAATGTTATAGAGTATGAAAATGAAAAGTTTAGTACTACATCATATTTTGTAAGTGGTCTTTTATTTGAACATTGGAATCTAGATCCTTTATATGTTTCTATGTTAAAGGGACTTGACTATGAAGATGATTCTATGAGTAAAATATTACATTATATAGATACTCTTGATGTTATAAGAACAGCTATAAATGTAAAAGAGATTTTAACAGATGAATCGATAGAAGAAGCTGCAAAATTAGTAAAGTATCTAAAATTAGATGTAAATGATTTTATAAAAGCTGCAAAAAAATTAAAAATTTCTTATTATACGAGTCAACAATAATGAATAAATTAAAAACTCCATATTATTTATGTGAAGAAAAATTATTGGAAAAAAATTTAAAACTTTTAAATTATGTTCAAGAACAAAGTGGAGCAAAGATAATTTTAGCTTTAAAAGGTTTTGCAATGTGGAGTACTTTTGAATTGGTTTCAAAGTATTTAAAAGGTTGTACAGCAAGTGGACTTTATGAGGCAAAATTGGCGAAAGATGAATTTTATAAGTATGATGATCAAGCAGAAGTGCATACTTATTCACCTGCATTTAATGAAGATGACATAGAAGAGATAGCTGCGATTTCAAATCACATAGTCTTTAATTCTATAAATCAATTGAAAAAATTTATTTATAAAGTTAAAGAAGTTAATCCACAAATTCATGTGTCATTAAGAATAAATCCAGAATATTCTGTTTCACCTGTTGATATCTATAATCCATGTGCTTTGTACTCTAGACTTGGAACAACATTAGAAAATTTTGATGTAGATATTTTAAAGTATCTTGATGGATTTAATTTTCACGCATTGTGTGAACAAAATGTAGATGCACTTGAAGCTGTTTTAAAAATTTTTGAGAAAAATTTTTCTATATATTTTAAAAATTTAAAATATATAAATTTTGGTGGAGGTCATCATATAACTAAAAGAGGATATGATGTCGAAAAATTGATAAAAATTATAAAGATATTCAAAGAAAAATATAATCTTGAGGTTTATTTAGAACCAGGTGAAGCGATAGGATGGGAGAGTGGGTATCTTGTAAGCAGTGTATTGGATATTGTTGATAATGGTATGAAATTAGCTATTTTGGATACATCAGCAGAAGCTCATATGCCAGATACATTATCTATGCCTTATAAAGCAAAGGTAAGAGATGCTGGAGATGCTAATATAAAAGAGTTTACATATAGATTAGGTGGAAATACTTGTTTAGCAGGTGATATAATGGGAGATTATTCATTTGATAAGCCATTGAAAATTGGTGATAATATAATTTTTGAAGATCAGATACATTATACATTTGTAAAAAATACAACATTTAATGGTATAAAACTCCCATCTTTAGTGATAAGGAAAAAAGATGGTACATTAAGTCTAATTAAGGAATTTAAATATGAAAGTTACAAAGGAAGATTGTCATGATTAGTGATAAGGATAGATGGAATAAGCGTCATGTTGAAAAGCCTATGCGTAAAAATGTAGAGCCAATTATAGAAAAATATATAGACAATGCCAAAATTGGTAATGCATTAGATATAGCATGTGGGACAGGTAGAAATACTCATTTTTTAGCAGATAAAGGTTTTGTAGTTGATGCTGTTGATATTAGTGATTATGCTTTAGGTGAGATAAAAGATGTTTTTGAGATAAATAAAATAGAAGTTGATTTAGATACATATAATTTAGAATTTAATAAATATGATGTAGTTGTAAATATTAATTATTTAAATCGTAGATTTTTCCCTCAAATAAAGGAATCGTTAAAAAGTGGTGGTATAGTTATTTTTGAAACCTTTATAGTTGCACATGGTGATTTTAAAAACCCTGCAAATCCTGAGTTTCTTTTACGAGAAAATGAGTTACTTCATGCATTTATAGGTTTAGATATTATTTACTATGAAGAAAAAAATGATATAAATCTTCGTGGTGAGAAAATAAGAGTTGCTTCACTTGTTGCAAGAAAAAACTAGTTTAGATATTTATAATTATCTTATAAATCAAGATCTTTTATTCACTGATGAGCTATTGTGGTGGCCAAATTCTGGTACATTTGAAGTTGTTATCGGTGCTTTGTTAACTCAAAATACAACATGGAAAAATGTTGAAAAATCATTGAGTAATTTAGATGGTTTTTTAACTTTAGATAGTTTTATAACTTTAGATGAACAAAGATTAAAAGATATGATAAAACCAAGTGGTTTTTATAATCAAAAAGCACCTAGATTATTGGCGTTAGCGAATAATATACATCAAGAATTTATATCTTTTGATGTGTTTAAAGATAAAGTTTCAAGACAATGGCTTTTAAACCAAAAAGGGGTAGGGGAAGAAACTGCTGATTCTATATTGTGTTATGGATGTTTTAGAGATGAAATGGTTGTTGATACATATACTAAAAGGTTATTGAAAAAGTTTGGAATTGAATTTAAAAAGTATCAAGATTATAAAACTTTTTTAGATATTGGCGTTAGAGATCATTTTAAAAAAAATTTAAATATGATTTTTATTAGATATCATGCTATGATAGTCGAATATAATAAATTAAATTCTTAAAGTCCTTCTAGTAAAACATACCATAGCCTATCTACTTCTTTATCATTTAAAAAAAGTGATGATTTATTATTAAAAAGTTCTTCTAACGCCAATATATTTATAGGCATAGTATGACTGCACTCTTTATGTGTAGGTAGGTATGCTCTTATGAGAGATATCTCGTTTTCTATTTTTTTTGAACATAAAAAACAAAAATGTTCTTTATGTAATCTTCCCTCATGTTCAAGTATCTTTACATAAGATTCTATAGCAACTCGCTTTGGATTTTGTTTATTCCACTGTTTTGAAGCATTTTCTAATATATTAAAATAAAATGAACCTATATCTTCAGTATCTTGAAGATGTTTATAAAATAAAGATAAAAAACCTTGCCAAAGTTGTAGTAGTTTGTAATTATTTATCCATATAAAGCCTATATGTATAACATCTTTCAAACGTTTTATAGTTGATTTACTTGATGGCTCTATCTCAAAATCTATTTTAAAACCAATATTTATAGTTCCATGTCTTGCACCATAAAATCTATATAAAGTTTGTAGATTGTTTTTTGAGAGGATTGTAACTATAAGGTCTTCCTCTTTTACTCTATTTAAATTTATTATATATCCTTGCATATTTGAATTATAGCAGTTTATAAAATATATCTAAGTAGAATTTAGGTAAAATTACATTACCTCAGATATTTAGATGTAAATTTATTTATTAATGCTTCTATAATACACACTTTTTAAATTATTTATAAAAATCAAGATTAAATCATCACTATTTAAATGAATAAATTGTACAATGTAGCACTTATTCTCTAAATAGACTAAGTTACTTTAAAAGTAACTGAAAATTAAGTGGAATTTATTATAAATTTATAATTTTAGGAGTAAAAATGGTTGAACATCATGATTTATTGAGATCGTTTAAAGATAACTGTGGATTTGGTCTTGTTGCAAATATAAAAAACAAGCCTTCTCGTAAAGTATTAAACGATGCTATTACTGCACTAGAACGTATGATGCACCGTGGTGCTGTTGCTGCAGATGGAAAAACTGGAGATGGTAGTGGATTGTTACTTTCTATGCCAGAAGAGTTTATAAGAAAAGAAGCACAAAATGCTGGTGTAGAGCTTGCAAATCAATTTGCAGTAGCTTCTGTTTTTACAAAAGAGTTAGCTCATCTTGATACTATTGAAGAAATTTGTGCTAATAATGATCTTAAGATTGTGCTTCGTCGTGAAGTTCCAGTTGACACAAATGCTCTTGGTGATCAAGCTATAGCTTCTTTACCAAATATCGTGCAACTTATAATTACTCCTAATTCTATAATGGCAACAAATAGATTTGATGCATTATTGTATCTTTCTCGTAAAGAGAGTGAGCATAAACTCGTTGATGATAGAGATTTTTATATAGCTTCTATGAGTTCACGTGTGCTTTCGTACAAGGGTCTTGTTATGCCTACGCATATAAAAGAGTTTTATAAAGATTTACAAGATGAGTCTTTTAAGATATCTTTTTCTCTTTTTCATCAACGTTTCTCAACAAATACACTTCCAGAGTGGCGTTTGGCTCAACCATTCCGTGCAGTAGCACATAATGGTGAGATAAACTCAGTAGAGGGAAATAGAATAAACGTAGAGATAAAATCTGAATCTATAAAATCTGATGTATTTACTGATGAAGAGATAGCTCGTATACTTCCTATATTACAACCTGGTTCATCTGATAGTGCTAGTGCTGATAACTTTTTTGAGTTTCTTATAGTAAATGGTATGGACTTTTTTAAAGCTGTTCGTGCAGTTATCCCATCAGCTTGGCAAAATGCTCCACATATGGACCCAGAACTTCGTGCATTTTATGAGTACCATTCAACAGTGTTTGAAGCATGGGATGGTCCGGCAGCATTTTCTGTAACAGATGGTCGCTATATCGGTTGTGTTCTAGATAGAAATGGTCTTCGTCCTTCAAAATATATAGTAACTAAAGATGACAATCTTCTTATAGCTTCAGAGTATGGAGTTGTTGATATAGCAGAAGATGAGATAAAAGAGCGTGGACGCCTTCAATCTGGTGAGATGCTTGGACTTGATCTTAAATTTGGTAAGCTTTTAAAATCTAATCAAATAGATGATTATCTAAAATCTTCAAACCCGTATATGAAATGGTTAAATGAACATATGATATATCTTCAAGAGCATGTAGAAGATCAGTATACACCTGCTCCTAAGATAGATGAAGATGAACTTATTAAAAAACAAAAATTCTTTAATGTTACTCAAGAGATAGTTGAGCAAGTTATAGAGCCTATGATGCGTGATGGAAAAGAAGCTGTTGGTTCTATGGGTGATGATACTCCACTTGCAGCTTTTTCTGATAAACAAAGAAATTTTACAGACTTTTTTAAACAAAAATTTGCACAAGTGACAAATCCACCTATAGATCCTATACGTGAAAAAGTGGTTATGAGTTTAAATACAGGTTTTGGAGAAGTTCACAATATTTTAGATGAGATACCATCTCACGCACATAGACTTAAGTCTATCTCTCCTATTATAACTGGTGAAAAATTAGAGATTTTAAAATCATTTGGTGATCAAAAATCTCCTCGTTATCAAGAATTTTATCATAATACTACGTTCTCAACAGCATATAAAAATGATTTACAAGATTCATTAAGTGCTTTAGTTGAAAAAGTTATATTGTCTGTTAAAAATGATGGTACACGTATTATTATTCTTGATGATTCTGAGTTTTCAAAAGAAAATAAAGTTATCCCTATGGCAATGGCTATAGGTCGTTTAAATTCAGCACTTTTAAAAGAAAAAATACGTCATTTAGTATCTATGATAGCTGTAAGTGGTGAAGTTTTAGATTCTCATTCTGCTGCTGTTCTTATAGGTTATGGTGCTAGTGCTATATATCCTAAAGTTTTATTTGAAACAGTTGCAGTACATCTTCAAAAGTCAAAAGTTATAAATATAACATGCCATGAGGCATACAAAGCTGTACATACTGCATTAAATAGTGGACTTTTAAAAATTATGTCTAAAATGGGTATTGCTACGATAGCATCTTATAGAAATTCAGGTCTCTTTGATGTTATGGGCCTTTCTCGCGAGATAGTTGAAGAGTGTTTTGAAACATCCCATTGTGCTATTGCTGGACTTACATATGCTGATATAGATGAAAGAATAGAGAAATTTCATAAATCTGCATTTAAAAATGATGGATTTAAAAAGATTTTTCCACTTAATATTGGTGGATATTATAAATTTTATACAGGTCAAGAGCATCATGACTTTGGTCCTGCTGTTATACATGCTATACATGCAGTTGCTTCTGGTGGTAAAAAAGAGGACTTTGATAGACTTAAAGATTTAGTAAATAAACGTGGATTAAAGTTTATACGTGATTTCTTTGAATTAAATTCAGATAGAAAGCCTATAAGTATAGATGAAGTTGAACCTAAAGAAGCTATCTTTAAACGTTTTGCTTCTGCTGCAATGTCTCTTGGTTCTATATCTCCTGAAGCACATGAGACTATTGCTATCGCGATGAATCGTATAGGTGGTCAGTCTAACTCTGGTGAAGGTGGAGAAGATAAAGCTCGTTTTGGAACTGAGAGAGTTTCTAAGATAAAACAAGTTGCATCTGGTCGTTTTGGTGTTACTCCTGCTTACCTTAGAAGTGCTGAAGAGATACAAATAAAAGTAGCGCAAGGTGCAAAACCTGGCGAGGGTGGACAACTTCCAGGTCACAAAGTTACTCCGTTAATTGGAAAACTTCGTCATACTGTTCCTGGTGTTACACTTATCTCACCACCACCACATCATGATATCTATTCTATAGAAGATCTAGCTCAGTTAATCTTTGATATGAAACAAGTAAATCCTAAAGCACGTGTTGCTGTGAAACTTGTTTCAACTGTTGGTGTTGGTACTATTGCTGCAGGTGTTGCAAAAGCATATGCAGATAAGATTATCATCTCTGGTGGTGATGGTGGTACTGGTGCTGCTCCACTTACATCTATCAAGTTTGCTGGTAACCCATGGGAATTAGGTCTAAGTGAAGCTCATAATGCACTTAAAGCAAATAACCTTCGTGGTCTTGTTGAAGTTCAAGCTGATGGTGGACTTAAATCTGGTCTTGATGTTGTAAAAGCTGCACTTTTAGGTGCTGAGTCTTATGCGTTTGGTACAGGTGTTCTTACTATTGTTGGTTGTAAAATGCTTCGTATTTGTCATGTAAATAAATGTTCTGTGGGTATTGCTACACAAAATGACAAGCTTCGTGAAGAGTTTTTTAAAGGTCATGTAGATCAAGTTATCAACTATTTTACACTTCTTGCAGAAGATGTTCGTTCTATCATGGCTGAACTTGGTTATAAAACTATGGAAGAGATGATAGGTCGTGTTGATCTTCTTAAAGTAAAAGATGATGAGTTTGCTCAAAAATTTGATTTTAGTTCTGTGCTTCATCAAGAAGATGGTATCAATACTCATCAGCAACCATTCAATTATCCTTTTGATGATAATAGTTTTGAAAAAGACGTACTTAAAGAAGCTATGGTTGCTATAAAATCTCCAGATCAGCCTATACGTATAAGTAGAGAGATAAAAAATGTATATAGAAGTTTTGGTGCTTTAGTTTCTGGTGAAATAGCAGAATATTATGGTGATGATGGACTTAAACCAGACACCATTAAGATAAATCTTAATGGTGTTGCTGGTCAAGCTCTTGGTGCATTTATGGCGCCTGGTGTTTCTATCTACCTTGATGGTGTTGCGAACGACTATATAGGTAAAGGTATGCATGGTGGTAAAATTATAATCACTTCTAAAAATGAAGGTGAAGAGTTTAGTGCTGGTGGTAATACTTGTCTTTATGGTGCAACAGGTGGTAAATTGTATGTATCAGGAAGTGTAGGTGAACGTTTTGCTGTTCGTAACTCTGGTGCTTTTGCTATCGTTGAGGGAACAGGAGATAATGCTTGCGAATATATGACAGGTGGTGTTGTAGTTATTCTTGGTAAAACAGGTATCAACTTTGGTGCAGGTATGACAGGTGGTATTGCATTTGTTTATGATGAAGAACATAATTTTATAGAAAATGTAAATAGTGAACTTGTTGAAGCTGTAAGAATAGATACTGATGAGGGTGATGAAGCACGTCATTATTTAAAACGTTTACTTAAAGATTATGTTGTTGAAACAGACAGTCTAAAAGCTAGAGATCTTCTAGAAAACTTTAGAGTTGAAGTAAGAAACTTCTGGTTAATTAAACCTAAAAATCTAACAAAATTACCACTTAATTTAGAGAACGGAGATTAAAATGCGCGAATTTTTAACAACTGAAAGAATAGATCCATCAAAAAGATTGGTCGTAGAGCGTACAAAAGATTTTAATGAGATATATGAAGTTTTTGATCGTAGTGATGCTGCAACTCAAAGTGATAGATGTATACAATGTGGTGATCCATTTTGTTTAAATAAATGTCCACTTCACAACTATATCCCTCAGTGGCTAAAGGCTATATCTGAAAAAGATTTAGAGTTTGCATTTAAATTATCAAATGAACCTTCTCCATTTCCTGAAGTTATGGGTAGAGTTTGTCCTCATGATAGACTTTGTGAGGGTGATTGTACGTTGAATGATGGTCATGGTGCTATTACTATAGGTTCAGTTGAAACACATATAACTGAGGCAGGATTTAAAGCTGGTTATAAACCTGAATTTCCAGGTATAACTACAAATAAAAAAGTAGCTGTTATAGGAAGTGGTCCAGCTGGGCTTTCTGTTGCAACATATCTTCTTCGTTCAGGTATTGCAGTTACTATGTATGAAAGAGCTGATAGAGCTGGTGGACTTTTAACTTATGGGATACCAAATTTTAAGCTTGATAAAAAAGTAGTTGAGAGAAGAGTTAGACTTCTTGAAGAAGCTGGTATGAAGCTTGTTTTAAACTGCGAAGTTGGAAAAGATATAGATTTTGAAACTATAGCAAATGAGCATGATGCAATGTTTATAGGTGTTGGTGCAACTAAGGCAAAATCAGCTGGTCTTGCAGGTGAACAAGCATCAAATGTTTATGCTGCTATGGATTATTTAACAAATATTCAAAAGAAAAACTTTAATATATCTTATAATAAAAAATTTGATTTTAAAGATTTAAATGTTGTTGTAATTGGTGGTGGTGATACTGCTATGGATTGTCTTCGTACTGCAAAACGTGAAGGTGCAAGAAGTGTAACTTGTTTGTATCGTCGTGATGAGTTAAATATGCCAGGAAGTAAAAAAGAGTATAAAAATGCTATGGAAGAGGGTGTTGACTTTACTTTCCTTGCATCTCCAAAAGAGATTATACTTGATGAGTCTGGTAATGCTATAGCAGTTGAGTATGTAAAAACTACACTTGGTGCTAAAGGTGAAGATGGTCGCCAAAAGATGGAAGAGATAAAAGGAAGTGAAACAAGAGTTAATGCTGATGTTGTTATAATGTCTTTGGGATTTGATCCAATTGTTCCGTCATTCTTAGCTGAAAATGGAGTGGAAACAAATTCATGGGGTGGGATAATAATAGATGAAGAGTCTCATGAAACAACTACATCTGGTATATATGCTGGTGGTGATTGTTTTAGAGGTGCTGACCTTGTTGTGACTGCTGCTTTTGATGGTCGTGAGGCTGCTAGAAGTATAACTGAATCATTATTGAAATAAATATTTATATTCTACAAAAATATCACTATCTTTAATGATAAGATAGTGATATATCTTCAAAATTATATATCAAATCGTTAAAAATCATAATAATGTATCTATTTTTAAACAAAGAGTAAAATTTTTGCTTATTTTTACATCTAAAATCTATAAAATAAGTATAAATTAGTTATAATGCAAGTTATTTATATAACTTAAGGATTTTTTCTTGAACCTACTAGACTTATTTAACAAAACATTTGATAACAAAAAACCAGAAAAAGCTGAAGTTGCTTCTCATTGGATAAAGTGTAAATCTTGTCATTCGACAATGTACTTTAAAGAAGTAGAAAACCAAAATTATGTGTGTCCTAAATGTGGATTTCACATAAGGATTGGTGTGAAAGAGAGGTTAGCATTATTAGCAGATGAAGGTACTTTTGTAGAGTATGATTCATCTTTAGAACCTGTTGATCCACTTGGATTTGTAGATAAAAAATCTTACAAAAAAAGAGTTGAAGAGGCTTTTGCGAAAACAGGTAGAAAATCATCTGTAGTAAGTGGAAGATGTGAGATGAATGGCATAGGTGTTCAGTTAGTTATATTTGATTTTGCTTTTATGGGTGGAAGTTTAGGCTCTGTAGAAGGTGAAAAAATAGTACGTGCAGTTGAAAGAGCTATAGAAAACAAAGAGGGTGTTGTTATTCTTTCTGCTTCTGGTGGAGCAAGAATGCAAGAATCAACTTTTTCATTGCTTCAGATGAGTAAAACTTCAGCTGCTTTAGCTAAACTTGCAAAACATAATCTTCCATATATATCTGTTTTAACAGATCCAACAATGGGTGGTGTTTCTGCATCATTTGCAACACTTGGTGATATTATTATAGCAGAGCCAGGTGCACTTATAGGTTTTGCTGGTCAACGTGTTATAGAGCAAACTATTGGGTCTGAACTTCCAGATGGATTTCAACGTGCTGAATTTTTGCTAGAGCATGGTTCTGTAGATATGATAGTTAATAGAAATGAACTAAAAAAAACACTATCTGATATATTAAAGCTTTTAAAAGTTTAAAATGAAATTGTACGCACTTTGTGATCAAAATATGTTGGATTCTAGGGGTGTTTCTTTAGAGTCTTTTTTAGATATAGCTAAAAAGAACAAAGCATATATAGTGCAGTATAGAAATAAAACTGCTGATGTTTCATTTATAAAAAAACAGTTAATAAAAATTAGACAGAAATATGAAGGTTTTTTAATTATTAATGATACTTATGAATTGGTTGATTTATGTGATGGTGTTCATCTTGGTCAAGAAGATTTGAAATTATTGGATAATGATAATCTAAAAGCAATAAAAATTATACGTGATATCATAGGAAAAGAAAAGATACTAGGCATTTCTACTCATAATAAAAAAGAGGTGATAGAAGCTAATGATATGGACTTAAATTATATTGGTTTAGGTGCTTATAGGGATACAACAACTAAAAATGATATCAATAAGATTCTTGGAGATTCTTTGGATAATATAGCTAGTTATTCTAAACATCAAGTGGCAGCTATAGGTGGTGTAAAACTTAGTGATAAATTTGAGCATGTTGAATATAAAGTTATAGGAAGCGGGTTACTTTAATGAATATAGATATAATATCAATAGCTAAGAAAGAAAAATCTATATATGATCCTCTTTATAAAGATTTATCTAAAATGATAAGTAGATTTGCAAAAGTAAGTGATATAGAAATTTTCAATAAAGATGTAACTAAAGCACACACTATATCAGCAGAAGTATCACAAAAAGCTTATAGTAAGGTTCTAGAACCATACATAGGAAAAAATTATTGTATAACTTTGCATCCTGATGGAAAATTAATCGATAGTTTTGAGTTTAGTAAGCTTTTAAATGATAAAATGTCTATAAAGTTTTTTATTGGTGGTGCTTATGGATTTGAAGATTCTTTTTTAAAAAAGAGTGACGCAGTTATAAGTTTAGGAAAAATAACAATGAGTCATAAAATTGCGAAGGCTGTTTTGTTAGAACAAATTTACAGAGGTTTCTCTATATTGAGTAATCATCCATATCATAAATAAAGGGTAAAATAAGTGCAATTAAGTGAATTGAATTATTTCAAAGAGATTTTAGAAAGTCGTAAACAACAGATTAATAAGAATATTAATGGTGTTAATCAAGAATTAAACCAATTAAATTCTTTAGAGTTAAGTGATGAGGGTGACCATGCATCTGTAAATAATAACTCTATGGTTGAGAGTGCTATTGTTCAGCAACAAGAAAAAGAGTTAGATGAGATAGAAACAGCATTATCAAAAATAGAAAATGGTGAGTATGGTGTTTGTGAAATGTGTGAGGATGATATTGGATTTCAAAGATTAAAAGTGAAACCACATGCTATTTACTGTATAGATTGTAGAGAAATAGTAGAAAAATCAAATTAAAGGAAAGAGTTTATGATGTATATTAAAAGATACACGGTAGCAGCGTTATTGTTAATAGGTATGGTTGGTGGATATGTTTATGTCTATGTTACTAAAGACACTTATTCACTCAATTTTTTTGGTATTAATTTACCATCAATGCATATAGCACTTTGGATTATAGTTCCTTTAGGTCTATTATATGTAGCTACTATATTGCATATGGCATTTTATGGTATTTTAAATAGTTTAGGTAATAAAAAGTACGAAAAAGATTATGACAAAGTTCTTGATCTAATAGTAGATGCTTATCTTGGTAAAAAAGATAGAAAACACGAATTTAAAACACCTACATTTAGTCTTTTAGGTAGAGTTTTAGATAATAGTACTATTTTTCCAAATGGACAGATTACATTTAGATATGATAATGCTCAAACTAAAAAAATAGCTGAAGTACTAGATATTATAGATGATATAAAAGCTGGAAAAGTTGTTGATTTAAGACCGTTTAATTTACAACCTGAAAATGAATTAGTATTACAAAACAATAGAAATAAATATAAAACTGGTGAAGTTCCAGCAGATGTTTTATTGGCAAATTCAACTAACTATGATGATGATTTAAGAAGAGAAGTTTATGCAGATTTAGTTAAAACTACATCTGTATCAGCTATAGAGAAATACAAAATGCTTATGACTAAAGATTCATTATTTACTATACTTTCTCGTATAAATGCAGATAAAGAGACTATAGAACTTCCAAATGAAACTATACTTTCATTTATGAAAATTGTAGATTTAGATAAAAATGACTATGTAGATATTTCTAAATTATTATCAAATAGTAATATGATTCCTGATCAGAGACTTAAATTATTTGAATTACTTTTAGAAGAAAATGATGAAGTTACTTCTGCATATTTATATACTTTGTTTGATTTAGAGATGAATTCAGCAACAGATGAAATTTTAGAAAATTCTCAACCAGATGAGTATGTTAACTTTAAAGCTTATCGTGCTCTAAAAGATTGTAACAAAAATTTTAGTATAGATTTATTTATATAGATGAATAAACTATCTTTTGACGACCCTCTTTATGTACTAGCCCCTTTAGCTGGTTTTACTGATTTACCATTTAGAAGTGTCGTCAAAAAATTTGGTGCCGATTTAACTGTGAGTGAGATGCTTAGCTCAAATGCTTTAGCTCACGGTTCAGAAAAAACTTTACATATGCTTAAAAAAAGTCCACTTGAAGATCCTTATTCTGTTCAAATTGCTGGTGCAGATACAGATATCGTACGTCGTGCTATTGAGATACTAAATAAGCAAAATGGTATAGATATTATTGATTTAAATTGTGGATGTCCTGTTCCTAAAGTTGTAGGACACGGGAGTGGAAGTTCATTGTTATTAAATTTACCACTTATGAGTGACATTATAAGAACTATAAAAAATACTTCTAATAAGTCAATGACAAGTGTTAAAATAAGACTTGGTTTTGAAGAAAAGAATCATATTGATATAGCAAAAACAGTAGAAGATAGTGGAGCTGATTTCTTAGCTGTACATGGTAGAACTCGTTCTGGAAAGTTTAAAGCACCTGTTGATTATGATGCTATCGCTGAGATAAAAAAATCTGTTAGTATACCTGTTATAGCAAATGGAGATATAGACTCTTATGAAAAAGCAAAATGGGTACTAGAACATACTGGTGCAGATGGTGTTATGATAGGTCGTGGTGCAGTTGGTGCTCCTTGGATATTTCATCAACTTAAAACAGGAAGTGAGTATATAGAACTCTCATTAAAACATGAAATTATTATGGAACATTATGATAAGATGATAGAGTTTTATGGAGAACATGGTGTCGCTATGTTTAGAAAACATACACATACTTATTCTAAGGGTTATAGAGGAGCATCTAACTTGAGAAACAAGGTAAATACTATATCTGATATAAAAGAGTATAGAGATGTTATAGATGAATTTTTTAGTTCAAATGAGATTGTATCATAATGTTAAATATTTCTAAGTCTATAAAAAGTTTAAATGATAGTGATATATCTGATAATATATTTCATTATGATTATAATACAAAACATCTTTTATCACTAATACATAAAGGGATAGATAAAGAAGATCCATCTTATTTAAGCTCTTATAGGTCTTTTGAAGGTGAAGTATTTGAAAACTTTGTGTATGAAAAATTACTTAGATATGCTGAAAGAAATGATGATATTGATAGGTTTATTTTAAAAGGTTTTCATCAAAATAAGCATAAAGCATATGCTAATACACTCTCAATAAGTGAAAAAGAACAAATTGTTTATAGAACTAAAAGTAGAGAGATAAGTGAATTTGATGCTATGTTTCTTACTAAAAATAATGAACTTTATTTTGTAGAGATGACTCTTGTAAAATCAGTTCTTAAGCTTAGACGACGTTTAAGAAAGAAAAAAGCACTTTTGGAGATAATATTTCCAAATTATGAAATAAAAGCTCTTATAATACTTAATGATGGTGCTACTGGTGTAAAACAATTCCCTTCATATTGTAAAGTATGGTTTACCAAAGAATTTTCTGCAAATGATGTATTAGAATATATAACAAATAAAGTTAAAAGGGATCTTTTACCAAAAGAAAAGATAAAGAGTAAGAAAATGATAGAAGCACATTCTTTAAAGCTTCACCCTTTTAGATATTATAATACAATGAGTTGGATTACTAAAACAATAAGGTCTCATAAAAAGTATATTATAGATATGAATTTTTTAATGAATCCAAAAATTCAAAGATATCATGATTTATATAATAAGTTTTATATAGGGTACATGAGTGTAGAAGATGCTAAAGATATACTAGAACTTGAAGATGACATATATAAAGATGATCAGAGAGTTGTAATCGCTCTAGAAAAAAAGCATACGGATGAGATAGTTGTGACTTACTATATACAAACAACAAGAAAAAATCTTTATTTATATAGTTTTGATGATACTCAAAAGATGACAAAAGAGAAAAAAGATCCATACGGTATAACTGTGACAGAAGTGTTTCATATAAATAAGCAGATGGATAGTTCTTACGAACTAAGCCCATATCATATTAAGATTATTAAAAAACTACTTAAGGATAGGTTTATAGCTCATCACTGTAAGCAATAGAGGCAGCTCTTTCTGTATATGCTTGAAAAGGTTCTTTTACTTGTTGTGATACTTTGTTTTTTTCTTGAATATTTGAATTATGTCCTAAAAAATCTTCTAATTGTTGATTTCTATCTTGGAGTATAGTTTCAAATTCTTGTTCAGTAGATGGTTTGTTATCATGAAATTTATCTAATAATATATTACTGTTTCCCATTAAAACTAAATAACTTTCATTCATAAAACTTAGCATTACAACACTGTTTGTTTCATTTATTTGTTTTTGAAATAGTATTGAAACAGAATTCTCAATAGGATTATTTTGTGTATTTAATGTAGTTGAAGTTTGATCTTTATTTGGTTGAAATAACCAAGAATCTTTCTTTTTTGGCGTTAGGGAGTTTTGAGTTTTTCTTTTAATGATAAAAAGTATAAGGATTCCAATTATAAGAATAGTAATTACTATATAGTAACTAGAAGTAAATTCATCTGATCTTTTTGTTGGTAGCTTAGTTGTTAAATTATTATTAGTTTTATTTATTGAAGTATTTAATTGTTGCTTTAAGTTTGTTTTAGGTACAAATCTAAGTCTAAGGCCATATGCATCTGAAGTTTTTGATGCGACAAGTTTTATGTTAGATGGTATATCAGCTGTTATTTTAGTGTAACCTCTCATAGGTGTGATAGTTAATTGTTTTAAAAAACGTGAAGAAACATTTTTGATTTTTGAAGATTCTATCTCAGCATCTTGTAATTTAATGATAATTTTACTACTTGTTGTACTTTGTTTTAGAGAACCATTGTATGGAGTATCAAATGTTATCATAACATCTGCTCTATCTGTTCTATCATAAATATTGTAGCTAAGTATCTTTGAAGCGTATAGTGAAAAAGGTATTAAAAAAAGTAATATATATCTCATTTTATAGTCTCTCTTTAGATAAATGATATAAAACAGCACTTGAATTGAGAACTTCATTGATCCTGATAGCGAGATTTTTTTCATAAACCATAACTTCACCTTTTCCTAGTATTCGTCCATTTACATAAGATTCTACAGATTCACCAGCTGGCTTTTTTAAATCTACTATAGATCCTTTTTCAAGTTGTAGTATCTCTTTCACGGTAAGCTCAGTTTCGCCTAAATCAGCAACAAATTCAACTTCCATATCTAGTATACCGGAATAATCCATCCATGCCAGTTCCTCTTCTGGGTTAAATTCTTTTTCATGTTTATGACCAAAAGTATGTTTATTGCGCATCTAATTCCTTAATAGCGATAGTAAGTTCCCCATTTTTAAGTTTAATAGTTTTTGCATTATCATACTTAAAATCAAATTTTCCTATTTTTTCAAAGTATGGAGTATTTATAGTGTATGTATCTTTTTTACTCTCTTCAGCTATAACTTTTGCGCTACCAACTATTAAGTTTGCAGTTTCAAGAGTCATATCTATAAGAGTTTCTTCATCGCTTTTATCCTCTTCAAGAAATAATTTTGATATTTTTTGCATAAAAGGTTCATCTGAAGCTATGTAAACTCGATGTTTTTGTCCATTGGAAGCATCTATATCTATATAAGCAATTAGTGTTCTATCTTGTTTTGTTATCCCATCATCAACACTAAATTCATCTCTAATTTGATGTGTACAGAAATTTTTAGAAGCTTCTTCTATCGTTTTTAACATACCATTTACCTTTAAAATTATTGTATTAGATTATACTTTAAACAAACACAAAGCAAAATTAAACACAACTACTATAAAGGCTTATTTTAGTATAATTCAAAAAAAGATATGGTTGTTTATGTTTGAGTTGATATTTTTAGGAACTTGTGTTGGTTTACTTTCTGGTTTTTTTGGGATAGGTGGTGGTACCATACTTATACCTTCCTTATTATTATTTGGATATGAAACAAAAGTTGCTATAGGTATATCTGTAGTGCAGATGGTTTTTAGTTCTATATATGGTAGTTATTTAAACAAAAAGAATGGTACACTTGATATAAATATGGTCCTTATTATCGGACTTGGCGGTTTTTTAGGTGCATCTTTAAGTGGTTATATAACTTCTGGTTTTAGTGATTTTAGCTTAGAAGTGATTTTTTTTGGATTTGCAACTTTTGCTTTGTTAAGACTTTTTTTTAAAACAAAAGAGCATAAACAGCAACGAGAAGTAAACAAAGTTATATTATTTTCTTTAGGTTGCTTTATAGGTGTTCTTAGTATGACTATTGGTGTTGGTGGTAGTATTATACTTGTTCCAATTCTAGTTGGTTTTTTACATGTATCACTTAAGAAAGCTATCTCAGCTGGATTGTTTTTTGTGATTTTTTCATCTGTATCTGGGTTGATATCTCATGCATATAATGGGCATATTGATTATAAAAGTGGTATTATTATAGGTCTTGCATCGTTATTTGGAGTATATTTTGGTATACATTTAAAAGATAAAGTGAGTATAACTTTACAAAAAAAGTTACTGGTGTTTTTTTATTTACTAATTGTGTTATATTTAGCACAAAGAATATTTTTAAAGGTTTAAGATTTGAGAAAAAAAGATGTGATTACTATTACAGGTGCAAGAGAAAATAATTTAAAAAATATAAATTTAACTATACCTAAGAATGAACTTATAGTTATGACAGGTCTTAGTGGTAGCGGTAAATCAACGTTGGCATTTGATACATTGTATGCTGAAGGTCAACGTCGTTATATGGAGTCTTTATCATCTTATGCAAGGCAATTTCTTGATAGAGTTGGAAAGCCTGATGTAGATAAGATAGAAGGTCTCACACCTGCAATAGCTATAGATCAAAAAACAACATCTAAAAATCCACGCTCAACAGTAGGAACTATTACAGAAATATATGATTATTTTAGACTTTTATATGCCAGAATTGGTATACAACATTGTCATAAATGTAAAAAAGTTATCTCACAAATGTCAGCATCAGATATTATAGGTGAAGTTGCTAAATTGCCAGAGGGTGCAAAACTTGTTCTTATGGCCCCTTTAGTTAGAGATAATAAAGGATCTTATGCAGATTTAATAGAATCACTCGTTCATAAAGGTTATGTAAGAGCTATGATAGATGGTGTTATGGTTCGTCTTGATGAAGAGATAGAACTTAGCAAAACAAAAAAACATACTATTAAAGTTGTTGTAGATAGAGTTATAGTTAAAGATGAAAATAAAGAAAGAATAGCTTCAAGTGTAGAAAAAGCTTTGAAAGAAAGTTATGGAGAACTAGAGATAGATATCTTAAACTATAAAGATATAGATACAAAAGAGCATATCCACTACTCAGAACACAATGCCTGTTTTGACTGTAAGATAAGTTTTGATCCACTTGAACCATTAAGTTTCTCTTTTAACTCACCAAAGGGAGCTTGTAGTGAGTGTGATGGTCTAGGGCTTCGTTATGCACTTGATCAAGATAAGATTATAGATCAGGATTTAAGCATAGAGAAGGGCGCTGTTAAGATAGTTTACGGATTTAATAAAGGGTATTATTTTACATTTTTAAAAGGGTTCTGTGCTCATAATGATATAGATATAACTATTCCTTATTCTGAACTTCCATCTCATCAACAAAAAGCAATTTTACATGGGAATATAGATGAAGTTACTTTTCTTTGGAAAAAGCATGAAGTAAAAAGAATATTTCCAGGAATAATACGTATAGCTTATGATATGCTCAAAGATGAAAAAGAGTTAGCTGACTATATGAGTGAAAAAGTATGTAATGTTTGTGATTCTTATAGGCTTAAAAGAGAATCTTTGGCTGTAAAAGTAGCTAATAAAGGTATATCAGAACTTTTAGAGATGCCAATAGCAAAAACTTATGAATGGTTTGCTGATGAGAAAAATTTTGAATATCTTGATGCACAAGGTAAGCAAATAGCTGCACCAATACTCAATGAGATAAGAGAAAGACTATATTTTCTCTATGATGTTGGTTTAGGGTACATTACGCTTGGTCGTGATGCTAGAACTATATCTGGTGGAGAGGCTCAAAGGATACGTATAGCTAGTCAGATAGGTTCAGGACTTACTGGTGTTATGTATGTACTTGATGAGCCAAGTATAGGTCTTCATGAAAGGGATACACTAAAACTTATAAGAACTCTTAGAAGTTTACAAGAAAAAGGGAACAGTGTTATAGTTGTTGAACACGATAAAGAGACCATAGAAAATGCAGACTTTATAGTAGATATAGGTAGTGGAGCAGGGAAATTTGGTGGGGAAGTTGTATTTAGTGGGACATTAGATAAGCTTAAAAAAGCTAAAACACTTACTGCTGATTATCTTTATGGTAGAAAAAAGATAGAGTATTTTTATAGACGTAAACAAGAGAAGTGGATAGAGATTAAAAATGTAAAATTAAATAATATCAATAACTTAAGCGCAAAAATACCTCTTAACAACTTTGTTTGTATCACAGGAGTGAGCGGTAGTGGTAAAAGCTCATTGATGCTACAAACTCTTCTACCAACAGCAAGAGAGTTACTTAACCATGCTCGTAAAGTAAATAAGGTTGCAGGTGTTGAGATAACAGGGCTCCAAAATGTAGATAAAGTAATATATCTTGATCAAAGCCCAATAGGAAGAACACCAAGAAGTAATCCAGCTACATACACAGGTGTAATGGATGAGATAAGAAATCTTTTTGCCCAAACAAAAGAGTCTCAGATACGTGGATATACATCATCAAGATTTAGTTTCAATGTAAAAGGTGGTAGATGTGAAAAGTGTCAAGGTGAGGGTGAGAATAAGATAGAGATGCACTTTTTACCAGATATCATGGTTAAGTGTGACTCTTGTGGTGGACGAAGATATAATCAACAAACACTAGAAGTATACTATAAAGGTAAAACTATAGCAGATGTATTGGCGATGAGCGTAGATGAAGCATATGAATTTTTTGCACCTATACCAAAAATAAATTTAAAAATGAAAACGCTTGTTGATGTTGGCCTTGGTTACATAACACTTGGTCAAAATGCTGTTACTTTATCTGGTGGTGAAGCACAAAGGATAAAACTCTCAAAAGAGTTAAGTCGTAAAGATACAGGTAAAACTCTCTATATACTTGATGAACCAACAACAGGTTTGCATTTTGCTGATGTAGATAGACTTACATCTGTACTTCATAAGTTTGTTGAGCTTGGTAACTCTATGTTGATTATAGAACATAATCTAGATATGATTAAAAATGCTGACTGGGTAATAGATATGGGACCCGAAGGTGGAAGTGGTGGTGGACTTATTATCGCTGAAGGCACACCAGAAGATTTAGCTAATGATTATAAAAAAACTGGCTCATACACAGGTGAGTATCTTAAAAAAGAATTGGAACTTCATAAGTAATAACTTATGAAGCTATCCATTCTTTCGCTTCATCAAGTTTATAGAAGAATTTCACATCACCATCCATAAACCAATCACCCATTTTAGCAATATATTCTTGCCATGTGGCTGTACCAACTATAGCTATTTTTAAAAAAGTATCTTTATACTCCATTCCAAATTTAAAATCATCCCAAGCAGCTTCTAACTCCCAACCTTCAAATTCTAAAGCATTTAAAAGCATATTTACTTTTACATTTGGCATAGCATTTATAGCCTGTTCTAGCATCGGTATCATTACCATATAATCTTCATGTGTTAATTTACCTTGTGCAATGAGTTCTACATTTAAAATACCATCACTAGGAATGATCTCTATAGCCATATGTTCTGTTATTTGCATAATTGTCTCCTTTTATTTAGTCAAAATGTAATATATCTTTTGCTTGTATCATATCTTTATCTCCACGACCTGAAAGATTTACTATGATAAGTTTATCTTTGATATTTGGTAATTTTTTAAGATATGCTACTGCGTGAGAAGACTCAAAAGCAGGTATAATTCCCTCTTTTTGACTTAACCATACAAATGCATCTAAGGCTTCTTGATCTGTAATATAGTCATATATTACACTTTTGTTATCATTATGAAAAGCGTGTTCTGGACCAATACCAGGATAATCTAAACCAGCAGAGATAGAGTGTGCTTCCTCAATTTGACCATCTTCATCTTGGAGAAGATAACTCATTTGTCCATGGAGAACACCGGGGCGTCCTTTTTTGAGACTACAACCATTTTTATCATCTATACCAAAACCGCCTGCTTCAATCCCTATACATTCAACCTCTTTATCTTCTAAAAAGTGTTGAAACATACCAATAGCATTAGAACCACCACCAATACATGCTATAACATGATCTGGAAGGCGATTTTCTTTTTCTAAGATTTGTTGACGTGCTTCCCAACCTATGATAGCTTGAAAATCCCTAACCATCATAGGATATGGATGTGGACCCGCTACTGTACCTATGATATAAAAAGTATCACGGGCATTTGTTACCCAATGTCTAATAGCGTCATTCATAGCATCTTTAAGTGTGCGACTTCCACTTTCCACAGAGTTTACTTTTGCACCAAGAAGTTTCATTCTAAAAACATTTAATTCTTGTCTTTCAACATCTTTTGCACCCATAAATATCTCACATTCTAAACCTAAAAGAGCACATATTGTAGCAGTGGCTACACCATGTTGTCCAGCACCAGTTTCAGCTATAATTTTTTTATAACCAAGTCTTTTTGCCATAAGTCCTTGTGCTATAACATTGTTTACTTTGTGTGCACCTGTATGATTTAAATCTTCACGTTTAAAGTATATTTTTGCACTAAGTTCTTTAGATATATTTGCTGCATAATATAGTGGAGAAGGCCGACCTACATAATCTTTTAAATAGTAGTGTACTTCTTTCCAAAAATCTTCATCAAAACGGATAGATTTATACTCTTCATTTAATTTTAAAAGTGCAGGCATAAGTGTTTCTGGAACATAACGCCCACCAAATATACCGAAATGTCCATTTTCATCTGGATCATATTTTGAAGGGGATGGGATATACATTAATTTACCTCTATAATAGAATATACTTTTGTTTGTTTTTCTAGTTTTTCGATACCATCAAGAAATGTTAAACCTATTATAAAGCAACATTCTACACATTCTGCACCTGTTTGATTTACTAATTTTGCTGCTGCATTTGCAGTTCCACCTGTAGCTATTAAATCATCTATAATAAGAACTTTTGCACCATCTTTATCTCCAAAAGCATCTATATGAACTTCTATCTCATCTACTCCATATTCTAGTGCATATTTTTCACTTATAGTTGTATATGGAAGTTTTCCTTGTTTACGAATAGGAACAAATCCTAGTCCAAGCATTTGTGCAAGAGCTGCACCAAATATAAATCCACGAGCATCAATACCAGCTATATAGTCTAGGTTATATTCTTTATATCTAAGGTATAGATGGTTCATTAAAACACCGTAAGCTTCTTTATTATTTAGAAGTGTTGTTATATCTTTAAATACTATTCCTTCTTTAGGAAAATCTTTTATATCTCTGATTGAGCTTTCAATAATTTTTCTTTCTGTTTCATTTAATGTCATAAATCTATCCTTTATAAAAGTGCGTCTATTCTACCTTCAAGGGCTTTTATTTTACCATTGAGTCTATCTGTCTCTTGTCTATGTTTAGAATTTCTTTGTTTTAGTACTTTAAGTTCATTTCTGAGTTTTGTTAACTCTTCACTTAGTATATCAACATTTCCAAGTGCACGTTGAAGTTGAATTTGATATTTTCTTATTAAAATCTCTGCTTCGTGAAGTGTTAATTTCATCAAATCATTACTTCTTTGTTCTTTATTTGTAATACTTTTAAAGTAAAACATTTTAACAAATAAATAAACAGAAAGTATTGATAATATTGTTAAAAGTGACCATTCCCAAAACATGATATATTCCTTATACTATAGTTCTATCTTGTCAACACGTCCACAGTGTCTTCCAGCATCAAAACTACTAGCTATCCAAGCATCAATGATAGATTCTGCTACACCTTTTCCAACTATTCTTTCTCCAAAGCATAGTATATTTGCATCATTATGTCCACGAGCAACAGTTGCTGTATATGCATCATGACAAAGTGCTGCACGGATACCTTCATGGCGGTTTGCTGCCATACTCATACCTATACCGCTTCCACATATAAGTATACCTTGAGATTCTTTATCTTCTAGTACAGAAGTTGATACTTTATGTGCATAATCAGGGTAATCAACTCTATCTTTTGAAAATGGACCTATATCTACAACCTCGTGCCCTTTTTCTCTTAATAATTCAACTGTATAATCTTTAAGCTCTATACCTGCATGGTCTGTACCTATATAAAATTTCATCTCTTTGTCTCCTTTATGATAATAGTAAATTTAGTATTGTTTGAACTGGTAAAAATAGTACATAATCTTTGATAGGTGTCATTAAAACAATAAGAACAATAATAATTCCATATCTTTCGTTTTTGTAAAAAAATTCCGCAACACCGTCTATTTTGTATTTTAAACTTAAATGCATTAAAAAATGTGCACCATCAAATTGTGGTATAGGTAGTAGATTAAACACCCCTAGAACAACATTTATAATTAAAAGTTGATAAACAAGTATATATAAAAATAGATATATAATCGAATCAGCTGTTGTAGGTGCTGACATAGATACCAAAAGTATAGAAGCAAATGTTGCTAAAGTAAAGTTATATACAATACCTGCTAAGTCAACTTGTATGGCACCATTGTATCCGCCATTTCTTATAACTGTAGACATATTTACAGGTACAGGTTTAGCCCAACCAAATAAAAATCCACTTCCTGCGCCAAGGAGCATAGGTAAAAAGTACATAGTAGCAGGTACTATAATAGTACCAAATAAATCCACATGGGATATAGGGTTTATAGTAAGTCTTCCTGCATTTTTTGCAGTAAAATCTCCATATTTATATGCAACCCATCCATGCATGATTTCGTGTCCGATTATTGCTATTGCTAACGCCAATACTGACGCAACAATCTTTAAAATATCAAGTAATTCCATAATAATCTTTGTCTTGTTGTTTTCTTTCTTCTATAGCTTTATTTAAATGTTCTGGTTCTTCAAGGTCAGTTGGAGTTTTTCCTATTCTATCCCATCTAATTTCCCAATTTTCATCTATAGAAAAGTATATAAACCATGGTGTTCCTTCTATGTTGTCATAAGGTACACTTCCCCAAAAACGGCTATCATTTGAATGATCTCTATTATCACCCATCATAAAATAATGATTTTTTTCAACTCTTAAAGGGTTTACAAAAAAGATAGGAATTGGATATGTTCCATTATCTGTTATTTTATTATCATGATGGATACCTGGATGTTTTTTCATGTAAGGGTTTTTAACCCATAGTTTATTGTTATAAACAACAACTTCAAAATCTTTATAATTTTGTTTTATCCAATCATCACCTTCTTTAAAGTGTATAAAAAGATTTTTTTCTGCTACAAAAAGTTCATCATCTGGAAGAGCAACACAACGTTTTACAAAATGTTGTTTTATATTTCCAGGATATCTAAATATAACTATATCACCACGTTTTGGTGTGTCTCCATCTACTAAGCGAAGTTTATCACTCCATGGCATGATAGATAGTTCTAAAAAAGGGATATGTGGCATAGAGATACCATAAGCGAATTTTTTAGCAAAAAGATGATCCCCTATCAGAAGTGAATCTTTCATACTTCCACTCGGTATTCTAAATGCCTGAGCAACAAAAAATATTACAAAAAGTACTATAATAATTGTGCCTGCCCAAGAGTTTGAAAATTTATATGCTTTTTTTATAGTTTCTTTCATCTATTGTACTTTATCCTTAGAGTTTACTATAGCAGCTTTTAGTGTATTTTGAAGAAGCATAGCTATAGTCATAGGTCCAACCCCACCTGGAACAGGTGTTATATATGAACATTTTTTGGATACATTTTCAAAGTCAACATCACCTACAAGCTTTCCATTTTCTGCTCTGTTTATACCAATATCTATGATTATTGCACCATCTTTTACCATATCTTCTTTTATAAGATTTATAACACCAACACCAACTAGAATTATATCCGCATTTAGCGTATGTTTTTTTAGGTCATCTGTAAATATATGACAAATTTCAACAGTAGCATCAGCATTTAGTAAAAGCGAAGCCATAGGTTTCCCAACTATGTTAGAAGCACCAACTACAACACAATTTTTACCTTTTACATCTATGTTGTATTCAGCTAAAAGTTCCATAACACCAAGAGGGGTACAAGGAACAAAACCATCAAGATTTGTTACTAGTCGTCCTACATTATATGGATGAAAACCATCTACATCTTTTGCTGGATCAACAAGTTCTAGTATTTTTGTAGTGTCTATTTGAGGAGGAAGAGGTAATTGAACTAGAATTCCATCGATATTTGGATTTTTATTCATCATAGTGATAGTGTTTTCTATCGCATCTTGAGATATATCTTCTGGCATTTCATGAGTTACAGAATAAAAACCAACTCTATCACATGCTTTTTTCTTCATGTTCACATATGCTGCACTTGCTGGATCTTGACCAACAAGTATAACAGCAAGCCCAGGAGTTGAACCTTTACTCTCTTTTAATTCGCTAACGCCAATAGTTACCTTTTCTTCTATCTTTTTTGCCAGTGCCTTACCATCAAGAATTTGCATATATACCTCTTGTAATAATATTTTTGATATTATAACACTCTAATGTAATAACAAAATTAATAATGATAATATCTGTTTAAATCAAATAGTCCTGATTGTATAGGTTCTTTATTATTAAAGTCATTTTGAAACCAATCAAAAGTTTTCCAAAATCTTTTATCTGAGCGACTTATATAGTATTTTAGAAATCTTCTTTTATACTCGTCTGTATCTTGATAGTTTTTTATAATATCAAAAAAATCAGGTAAATCTTTATAGTGCACTATTGCAAAAGCATTTGGATATGAACCTATATATTTTGGTAAAAAGTCAAGAGTATCTTTATCTGGATTTAGTGTAGATTTTTCATCAAACATCGAATCAACATTATCATGCCATCTATTTACTACTATACTGCTTATTAGACTAGATCCATCCTCTAATATAACCCTTACTAAAAGTATATTTACATCTTCGCCTGTAACATTTTTTATAAATCCTGTACCAGGTGCAGTAAGTGATCTAACACCTTGAATGATGTCATCCTTTGTTTTAAAAACTTTTGGCATTTTTGGTGGTGTCTGATTAAAACCAAAATAATTTATTTTGTCAAAGTGAATATCTAATGATTTTAGTATGTGTTTGTTTACAACTTGTTCTATAAATTCACTTTTAGGATCTTTTGTAGTATAATTAATATTACTTTTTAGATGTAAAAAGCTTATTTCAGAGTATTCGTCTAAGCTTTTTTCTTCCATGTTTTGAATGATATCTGTTCCTATATACCAAGATTCTAATGTATTTATTCTTGTTTCCTTTGGCATATATTGTATAAAATTTATTTCACCTTCTAGTCTTAAAAAGTCCATATATCTTCTTATATTAGTTTGATGAGATATATTTCCAAATACATCATATCCAGCAACCAAGGAGTAGTAAATTCTTTCAAATTGTGGATAGTCTATAACCCACATTGTACGTGGTAACTCTCCTAAAACTCCACGATGAACAGATGCACTATCAAAATGTCTATATATTGTTAACAATGGGGCATCTGATGGTTTATTACCTTTCCATATAAAATCTATTCCTATACCATCTGGATACATATTTAGTAGTGCTTTTTCTTTTTGATTGAAATAAGTGTGATATTTTAATCTGTATTCATCACTGAATGTTTTAAATACACTCTCTGAACTACTTTCTATTGGCATACTTAAATTATTAGCTTGCTCTAAAAGTAAACTTGGTTTTTTTACAGATATATCATGATCTGGATCCACAAACATAACCCAAAAATGATCATGTATAACATTTAGTGCCATTTGTCCTCTGCAAACAGGACCTCTGATAAATGTCATAACTATGTAGTGTGAATTATTAAGTAAAAATTGATATCTGCTTTTTGTAGGAATTTGAAAGAATGTTAAAAAAGGGTTAGCACTTCGTTTTGAGTCATAACCAACATAGTGAGGCTCATCCATCCATTTTGTATCTATAAATAGTTTTTTTATTTCTTTTAGTTTAGCATCATCAAACTCAACAACCATATGTGTTTTATGCACTATTGTTGAATGTATCTTTTGTAATCTATAATAAAAATTATCAACTTTTGGATCATCATACGGTCTAAGTGTAACTATCTGATCTATTTTTTGTGGGTATGGTGTTCTTGAACGGATAATCTCATAATACTCATTTGGTGCTGATTTAAAATGCCAATGTGCTAGATATAAATGCTCATATAGATATCTTGCCGTAAGTGTATGTTTTGGATCTTTTTTATTTAAAAAATTTTCCCATTTATTTATCTCTATTTGAGCATTTTTACTTGGTGTTGTTAACTCTTTTTGTTGTTTTTGTGTAGGTCCATTTGCACCTTGTGCTATCCATGTAGCTAAGGTAGTATACTCTTTATCTTTTATAGCTGGAAAACCGTATGGCATACCATGATTTGGTTTGTCTTCTAGGTATTCTCCCATCTCCTCTTTATCTTTAGGGCATACTAGATCATCTTTTTCTGGTCTATAAGATCCTATTACATCAGGGTGTATTTTTTTATCATAAAGCATATGTATCATTATAGAATCATTGTAACTTTCATTTGTATCAAACTTCTGTGTAAGAGAAAAGAATCCTTTTTTTCTCCATTCTTGTGTTGTTTGAGCATCTATAAATAATCGTGTAGGGTCTTGAGCTTCTAGTCTAAGTGCATCATAAACAACAAGTTTACTTCCACCTCTATCTACACCTTCAAACGAACTTAATTTTGCTTGACATGGCGAGTTGTAGCAAGAATGACAGGTAACACATCTTTTATCAAGTATGGGTTTTACATCTTTTATAAAATCTACTCTTTTTGTAGTTGTATCTATCTTAACTGGTGCTGGTATCGGTGTTGAACACGCACTTATTAGTAAAACTATAAATATTGTAAAAATATTTATTATATATTTTTGCATTTTATTTTCCTTTAAATTTATTGTTATCATATTCATGAAAATCTATCTTCTCTTTCCATTTTATACCCTTATATCCAAGTTGATATCCAACATTAAAAAGTTCAACCATCTGTTCTGGTTTAAATTCTGTTGGATCGAGTATAATTGTTGGCATCCTATCTGGTATTGTTGCCATTTTAAATTTAAATCCTTTGTCTTGACAACTTGTATATAGTCTGTATATACTTCTGTCAAAAAGTAGGTCCATCTCAGTTAAAACATAGGCTTCTATGATGTTAAATGGAGACTGTTCAACTGGAAGATAGATATCTCTTTGTCTATATTTTCTATTGGCTACCGTGTATAGTGTTACATCAAAATTTTCTTTATCACTTTGTTTAAGACTTAAAACTTTTGTCCAGTTTATAGTTAATCCTATCATAAATACTTGAGAATATATACCACCATCGACATGCATTTGGTAATATTTTTTTCCATCTTCCTCTATCTCCATATATTGTGGTGGAAGGTATACAGGAAGTGCAGAAGATGCATAGATGATATCACAAAATTTTTGGTATTTATCTGCTCTGTTACTAGAGGCTATTGCACCCATATCCCATACTGTTAATTGACCTGTATCTATATTTGTTGTACCTATATATAGTCTTCGTCCATGTTTATATTCATATGCTATTTTGTCTAAAAATTCTTTATCAAATGTTTGTTTGAAAAGTTTTTTTAAAGGTTCAGCATCCATAATATAACCAAACCCAAAAAAACTTAACCATTTTTTTTGAAATACATCTTCTGTGTTTGTTTTTGTATAAAAGTTTTTAACTTTTTGTAGCTCATCTTTTCCTAAAAATATAAAAGGAGCCATAACAGCACCTGTCGATATTCCAGTTACTATATCAAATTTAGGTATATTGCCTTTTTCTGTCCATCCTATCAAAAATCCGGTACCAAATGCACCTCTTGAACCTCCACCTGTTAATGTTAATATATCAAATGGTATTTTTTGAGAAGGAGTTTTTTTCATTTGTACTTTTTGTTTAAGGACATCCCCTAAACTGTGTTTGATTGAGTAATTTTCATCTGAATTTATATCTAGATTTATCGCTCCCCAAGGTAAGGAATTTGCATATTTTGCCGGTGGAGCAGGTGGTCTTGAAGCACAACCAACAAATAGCACTACGGAAATAAAGATAAATAAAGTTTGTTTCATTTAAAGCCTATAAATATTTTTTTTGATATTATATCAAAATTATTTATTCTAGGTATTTTTATGAATCTTTTATTTCTATTATTATTTCCATTTATGGTTTATGCGACAAGTGATTTTATAACACCAATAGAATATGCTTCACAATTATATAAAAATCCAAGAGGTATAGGTTGTAATCTTTGTCATGGTAAAAATGGTGAGGGAAAACTTATAGCAAATTATATCCATAAAGGTGTAAAAAAAAGTTTTCGTGGTCCAAAGATAACAGATGTGTCTTATAAAGATTTTTATGATGCTCTTAATAAAAGAAAAAGAGGTATGCCTAGATATTTTTTAACCAACAAAGAGGTTGAAGCTTTATACCTTTATGTACATAGAAATGATAAAAAAGAAAGTAAAAAATGATTGAAGATATAAAACAAGCGTATAAAAACAGAGATCTTACTGCTCTTGATAAATTAGCTGTACCATCTTATAGAAATTTAAATAAGTCTTTAAAATTTAAATCTGCTATGATGTTATCTTGTAATAATATAAAACATCTAAGTAAAATAGAATCTCTTGATGCTGATTGTATCATGTTAAATCTTGAAGATGGTGTTAGTAAAGGGGAAAAACCTTTTGCACTTGTACTTTGTGCTATCTTTTTATCAAAAATCACAAAAAGTGATAAAAAACTTGTAGTTAGAGTAAACGCACTAGATGAAGGTGGTTATGAAGAGATAACATATTTAAATCGTTTTATGCCTGATGCTATAAGAGTACCAAAGATAAAAAATAAAAAAGAAGTAGAAAGTGTATTGGCTCTTTTAAATGATGATATAGAGTTGCATCTTTCTATAGAAACTGCAGCTTCATGGCATAATCTA
>Ga0256827_10000261_pt1 | contig 31633 bp, 22 predicted proteins | sample CV84metaG_FD_185977 | JGI IMG/M metagenome (GOLD analysis project Ga0256827, IMG submission 185977) | Hydrothermal vent microbial communities from East Pacific Rise, Pacific Ocean - CV84 | ecosystem: Environmental > Aquatic > Marine > Hydrothermal vents | place: Pacific Ocean: East Pacific Rise...
ATATAATTATAGGGTATAAACACAAAGCTAAATCAGAACCCAAAGAAGCAAAGATTTCATTTTTAACTTGGTTTTATAATAAACCGGTATATTCAATTGCCTTTGTATTTATGCTATTATTTTTTGGTTATTTTGCCAGTACAAAACTGCAAACCGGATTTTTACCTGAGTTAGATGAGGGTTCAATAGTTTTAGATTATTATTCGCCACCCGGAACCAATATTACCGAGACAGACCGTTTGTGCAAAGAGATGGAAAAAGTAATACTTGCCAACCCGAATGTAGAAAGTTATTCGCGAAGAACAGGTATAAGAATGTCGTTTCGTGCACACCCTGCAAACGAGGGAGATTATTCCATTCAGTTAAAGCATAGCAGAACAAAATCTACCGAAGATGTTATTAACGATTTACGTCATGATATTTCGGCAAAAGTACCTGTATTAAACATTGAATTTGGTCAGCGAATAGCCGATTTATTGGGCGATTTAATTGGTAAAGCACAACCTATTGAAGTTAAAATATTTGGTGATGATTACAAACAACTTCAAGCTATTGCAGATGAGTGTCATACCGTAATGGATAGTATTCCCGGTATTGTAGATATTGATGATGGCTTAGTTCCAGAAGGTGCTGCACTTATTTTTAAACCTAAATTAGAAAAATTGGCATTGTACAATATTAGTTTAGATAATTTTGATACACAACTAAAAGCAATTATCGAAGGAATTCCTGTTGGTAAGAGTGCTGATATTCCTGTTCCAAATCCCGACCAAGCCGCAATGACATCAGGCTTACAAATTGGCGATATACAAGAAGGACAGCAAATGCGAAGAGTAATAATGCGTTTTGTGGATTTTGTAGATAATGATTTAGAAACATTAAAAAAACAAGCTATTTTCTTACCCGATGGCACTACAAGATCTTTTTCATTCTTTTGTGATGTTAAACCTGTTTCTGGTGATGTAATCGAAAATCGTGAAAATCTAAAACCTGTAATTATTCTAACAGCACGTTTAGAAAACAAAGATTTGGGAACTGCTATTGAAAATATAAAATCGGAATTTGCAAAAAAAATAGATTTGCCTTCAACTTATCAAATTGAATATGGCGGTGCTTATGCTCAACAACAAAAATCATTTAAAGAGCTTATGATGATTTTAATACTTGCAACATTATTAGTATTTGTGGTTTTAATGTTTCTTTTTAAACGCTGGTCAGTTTCTATTCTAATTTTATTTATCTCATTATTAGGAATTAACGGTAGTTTAATAATGTTATATATTTTTAATATTCCATTAAATGTAAGTAGTTATACAGGGTTAATAATGATAGTTGGTATTATTGCTGAAAATGCAATATTCACCGTTTATCAATATTTTAAAGATTTAAATATTTATGATAAAGACACTGCCGTAAAGAATGCTATTGGTTTGCGTTTACGCCCCAATTTAATGACTGCATTAAGTGCAATTTTAGCTCTTATTCCTTTGGCTATTGGAATAGGAATTGGAGCACAAATGCAACAAGCACTCGCCATTGCAGTAATTGGTGGATTTATTGTTGCTATGCCTTTATTATTAATTGTTTTACCAAGCTTTTTAAGGAGAATATAAACTTCAAAATCCCTTTAGATTAGATGTAGCCTTGCTTATGAAATGTTTTTATTAATCAAAGATAAAATAAAAAAAACATTTGAAGTAGCGAAAAAATGACAAATTAGTTCTATAAGAATTTATCTTCTCAAAGTGGGAGCTACCATAAAAGTAACAAAAAAAGAAAACAAAAAGATGCAGATTTTATAAGTCATTTGGTGATGATGTTGGTAAAAATTATTAATCAAATTGAGGTTAATAATATTAATTAAATATTATATCAAATTTACGTTTTACCCATTAACCCTTCTAAAAACTACTTATCTCTACTAAAAACAAATGAAATAATATTTGCACCCATTTGTAATGCTTTAGTACGTTTTTCTACACTATCATTATGCACATCAGCATCTTCCCAACCATCACCTAAATCACATTCATAATCGTAAAATACAACAAGTTTACCTTGATATATAATAGCAAATCCTTGGGCGGGCTTACCGTCATGCTTATGTATTTTTGGCAAACCATTATCAAAATTATATTTTTGATGATATATTGGGTGATTAAAAGGCAACTCAACAAAATCACATTCAGGAAACACTTTTTTCATTTCGTTTCTTATATATTTATCAAGACCATAATTATCTGAAATATGTAAAAAACCTCCAGCAATAAGATAATTTCTTAAATTTTCGGCCTCACTTTCAGAAAACATAATATTTCCATGTCCTGTTATGTGTACAAACGGGTAATTAAATATTTCTAAATTACCAACTTCAACAGTGGCAATTTCCTCATCAATATTTGTATTAATATTTTTGTTACAAAATTTAACTAAATTTGGAAGCGATGTTGGATTAGCGTACCAATCACCACCTCCATTATATTTCACCAAAGCTATTTTCACACTTGTATTTTGCGAAAAGCTCAAAAAAGAAATAAAAAATAAAATTATTATTGCGGTTCTTTTCATTAATTAAAACTATTTCTTGTTTCTACAAATTTATTTAACAAATTAACATTCACCTCAATAGATGTTCCAATTACGGCAATATCAGTTCCTGATTTGTAAATATTATTAAGTTGTTCTTGTGTTCTAATTCCGCCTCCAACAATTAATGTAGAATTAATATTTTCCTTAACTATTTCAATTGTTTCACACGAAATAGGCTCTTTTGCTCCACTTCCTGCCTCAAGGTATATTGTACTCATTCCTAAAAGTTCGCCTGCAACAGCTGTAGCAACAACAATTTCAGGCTTATTTTTGGGTATTGGCGAAGTATTGCTTATGTACTCAACCGATGTTGTTTGTCCATTTTCTATTAATATATATCCTGTTGGCAAAACCTGTATTCCACTTTTTTTAATTCTTATTGATGATATTACTTGATTTGATATTAAATACTCAGGATTTCGCCCTGATATTAATGATAAAAACAATATTGCATCTGCCTTTTCAGTAAATTGATTTGGATTACCAGGAAATAACACAACAGGAATATCTGATCTTTTTTTTATTTGAACAACTAATTCTTCAACTGAATTACTTACAAGACTTCCCCCAACAAAAAAATAATCTACTTTTAATTTATTTGATTTTTCAACTAATAATTCCATTGAACCAAAGTTGGTATTATCTGGGTCAATAAGTATTGCTAATTTTTTTTTATATATATTGGAATTAAACATCGAATCTTATTAAATTGAAAAAATTATACGTGCTGTATAAAAATATATTAAAAAACCAAGTATATCATTTGATGTTGTAATAAATGGACCTGTTGCAACAGCTGGGTCAATTTTAAATCGATTTAATATCAAAGGTACAATAGTTCCAAATAATGAAGCAAAAATTATAACCATAAACAAAGCTATACTTATTGATATTGTTATAATTATGTCGCCATGAAAAAACAAAGTAAAAACAAATACTATTACAGATAACAAAACACCATTAATACTAGCAATTACAAATTCTTTTCCTATTTTTTTACTTATACTTTCTATACCTAAATTTCCTGAAGCTAACCCTTGTACTATTATAGAAGATGATTGTACTCCCGCATTACCTCCCATTGCGGCAATTAGAGGCATAAACAATGCTAATGTTGCATATTTTATAATATCACCTTCAAATATTCCAATAACTCTAGAACCTATAAGTTCACCAAACAATCCAATTATTAGCCAAGGAACTCTTGCTCGTATCATTTTAAATGCACTATCAGACGACTCAACATCTTCGGTAATACCAGAAACCATTTGATAATCTTTTTCGGCCTCCTCTTTAATTACATCAACAACATCATCAATAGTAATTTTACCTACAAGACGACCAATACCATCTACTACTGGCAATGCTATTAGGTTATATTTGTGCATTAAATTTGCAACATCTTCATCATCTTCGCCAGTGTGTACAGTAATAACATCTGTATTACAAATATCGAAAATAATATGTGATGATTGTGCAAGTAGAAGTTTTTTTAACGAAAGGGTACCTACAAGTTTTCCGTCATTGTCAATAACATATATATAATATATATTTTTTACCTTTTCAGCTTGCTGTCTAAGCTCAACCAAACAAGCACGTACTGTTAAATTTTTATTTACTGCTAATAGCTCTTTAGCCATCAAACCACCGGCAGTATCCTCATCATAATTAAGTAGTTCAACTATATCACCAGCCTGCTCAACATCTTCTATACTTGATAATACTTCTGCTTTTTTTTCTTCACATAAATCACCAATTACATCTGCAGCATCATCTGATTCCATATTTTTAATTACATTCTCAGCAATAATTTCGCCTGGTAATGCTTTTAAAAACTTATCTCTAACATCGTCTTCAAGCTCAGAAATAACTTCAGAAGCTGTTTCTTCATCTAATAAAAGATGTATAAATTTGGCTTCATCAAGACTCAATTCATCATAAATATCGGCAATATCAGCAGAGTGTAAATCGGCTATTATTTTCCTTGCCTCAGTTACATTATTGGTCTCAATAATTTGTTTAAGCCCAACAATAAACTCTTTTGTAAGTTCAAATTGTGAATATGTTGTATTTTCTGACATTTACTAATTGAGATAATTATTGCTCAAAGATAGCTTAATTTACTATATAATACCAATAATATAATTACACGACATATAAAAATACAATATTTATAATTACGTAATAAATAATACAATTAATATAAAACAGAAAAAGCCCCCTAAAAAGGAGGCTTAATATGCAATAAAAAATTGTAATTATTCAGCTACAACTTCAAATTTAAATTCAGCTGTTACTTCTTTATGAAGTTTAACAACAGCATTATAGAACCCAACTTCTTTAACTGCTTCTTCAACAATTTTAATATTTCTTCTATCAACATCTACACCTTGTTCTTTCAACATTTCAGCAATCTGAATTGTATTAACCGAACCAAATATTTTACCTGTAGAACTTGTTTTTGCACCAATTTTAATAGTAGAACCACTAAGCTTTTCTGCTAATGCTAACGCTTCGGTCTTAATTTTTTCTTCTTTATGTGCTCGTTGACGCATATTTTCTTCATGCACCTTAATAGCTGGTTTTGTAGCTAAAGTTGCAATTCCTTGAGGAATTAAATAATTTCTTCCGTAACCATTCTTAACAGTTACAATATCATTTTTAAAACCTAAGTTTGGGATATCTTGTTTAAGTATTACTTCCATTATAGTTCCTCCTTATTTCATTAAATCTGTTACGTATGGTAATAAGGCTATATGTCTAGCTCTTTTTACAGCCTGAGCCACTTTTCTTTGATACTTTAAAGATGTTCCTGTTACTCTTCGAGGTAAAATTTTACCTTGTTCGTTAAGAAATTTCTTTAAAAACGATGCATCTTTGTAATCAATAAATTTGATTCTACTCTTCTTAAAACGACAGTATTTTTTCTTCTTTAGATCAACTGCAACAGGTGTTAAATACCTTATTTCTCCTTGTTGTGCCATTTCTTATGCCTCCTTTTTAGTTTCACTTAAACGAGTTTTTCTTTTTACGCTATACTCTAATGCGTATTTGTCCATTCTAAAAGACAAGAAACGAATAATTCTTTCGTCACGACGATATTCTGTTTCTAATTTTTCAATAACTGAACCTTCAGCTTCGAATTGGAACAATGTGTAAAATCCTGTAGATTTTTTCTGAATTGGATATGCTAATTTTTTCAAGCCCCAATTTTCTTCATTTTCAATTTTAGCTCCTGCATCAGTAAGAATGTCCTTAAACTTCTTTACTGCTTCCTTCACCTGAACATCAGATAAAACGGGAGTTAAAATGAAAACAGTTTCGTAATGTCTTACCATAATAATTTTATTAATTTTTATTTGAGCCTGCAAAAGTAACTCTTTTCATTTAACTTTCATAATAATAACAGAAAAAATTCAAAATATCATTATTACTAGCCTAAATTAATTTAAACTTTAAATCAATTTTAAAATATGTTCACAAACATTAAAAATAAGTACCAATATAGCTTCTACGAATATCTAAATTGATAATTTTGCAATATAAATATCTTAATTAAAATTGATATAATGGCTAACTTCACAAAAAAAGAAGCGTTGAATTATCACGCAAAAGGAAGACCCGGAAAAATTCAGGTTGTACCTACTAAACATCACCGAACACAACGAGACCTATCATTAGCATATACGCCTGGAGTTGCTGAGCCATGTTTAGAAATAGAAAAAAACACTGACGATGCCTACAAATACACTGCAAAAGGAAATTTGGTGGGTGTAATTTCTAACGGTACTGCTGTTTTAGGATTAGGAAATATTGGAGCTATTGCCGGAAAACCGGTTATGGAAGGAAAAGGTTTATTGTTTAAAATATTTTCAGATATCGATGTTTTCGATATTGAGGTAAACGAAACAAATATTGATGACTTTGTTAAAACAGTAAAAGCTATTGCTCCAACCTTTGGGGGAATAAATCTAGAAGATATTAAAGCTCCAGAATGTTTTGAAATTGAAAATAGACTAAAAGAAGCTCTTGATATACCTGTAATGCATGACGACCAACATGGTACAGCAATTATTTCGGGTGCAGGATTAATTAATGCCCTAGAAATTTCAGGAAAAAACATAAAAGATATTAAATTATTTGTTAGTGGTGCCGGAGCTGCGGCTTGTGCTTGTACAAGAATGTATGTTCAATTAGGTGTTAATATAAATAATATACTAATGGCCGATGTAAACGGAGTATTAACAAAAGACAGAACAGACTTAAGTATTGTAAATAAAGATTTTGCAACTGATAAAAATATAAAAACAATGGAAGAAGGCATTAAAGGTGCCGATGTATTTTTGGGGCTTTCTGCAGGTGGTGTTTTAAAACCAAGTATGTTAAAATCAATGGCAAAAAATCCTATAGTTTTTGCAATGGCAAACCCTACTCCGGAAATATCTTACGAAGAAGCTATGGCTACTCGTAACGATTTAATTTTTGCAACTGGTCGTTCCGATTATCCAAACCAAATTAATAATGTTTTAGGTTTTCCTTATATTTTTAGAGGTGCATTAGATGTGAGAGCAACTGCAATAAATGAAGAAATGAAAATGGCTGCTGTATACGCTATTGCCGCATTAGCAAAAGAACCTGTACCCGACATAGTAAAAAAAGCATATAATAATAACGATATGTCTTTTGGTAAAAAATATATTGTACCAATTCCTTTAGACCCAAGACTTATTGAAAGGGTACCTGTAGCTGTAGCAAAAGCCGCTATTAATTCCGGCGTGGCACGACATAATATTACAGATTGGGACGAATATAAAGAAGAATTATTAAAACGAATGGGTATTGATCACGGAATAATGCGTGGAATGACAGCAAAAGCAAAATCAAATCCTAAAAAAGTTGTATTTAGTGATGCTAACAATATTAATGTTCTTCAAGCCGCTCGTTTACTCAAAGATGAAGGAATTGCTCTACCTTTACTTGTGGGAGATAAACTACGCATAAATAAATTAGCAACCGAAAACAAAATTGATATTTCAGATTTTGATGTAATAGATAATACTAGCGACACTGTACGCGAAAAACGAAATAAATACGCGCAATTATTTTTTAAAAAACGAGCCCGAAGCGGAATATCTATGGTTGGAGCCGAGAGATTAATGTTAGATAAAAATTATTTCGGAGCCGCAATGGTTGAATCAGGAGACGTAGACGCAATGATTTCAGGAGTTACATCGCCTTATGCAGATGTTATCCGTCCTGCACTTCAAATTGTTGGCAAACGAGACGATGTAAACAAAATTGCAGGAATGTATATGTTACGAACAAAAAAAGGACCTTACTTTTTTGCTGATACTACCATTAACATGCACCCTACAGCCGAAGATTTAGTTGATATTTCTCTTTTAGCTAAAGAAAAAGTAGAAGAATTTGGAGTTGAACCAGTGATGGCTATGCTATCATATTCAAACTTTGGTTCTGCAATAGGAGACTCTGCAAAAAAAGCAAAAAAAGCAATTTCAATTATTCACAAAAATTACCCTAAAATACTTATTGACGGAGAAATGCAAGCAAATTTTGCTTTAAATAAAGAACTAAGAATTGCTCGATATCCATTTACAAAACTAGGCGACAAAGATGTAAATACACTAATATTTCCAGATTTAAGCTCTGGTAATATTACTTACAAAGTAATGCAAGAAATTGGTTCATCAGAAGCTATTGGACCAATAGTTATGGGTTTAAAAAAACCTATTCACGTATTACAATTATCAAGCTCAGTAAGAGAAATTGTTGACATGGCAACAATTGCTGTTGTCGATGCACAAGAATTACAAACAAAATAATACCAAACTTACATTATACTTATAACAAATAACGAAGTACTATCAGGCATTTAAATTGATAGTACTTCGTTAAATTAGCTCATCAATAAATTAATTATTCGTATGAGGTAACGTACATTATGTTAAATATATAATAAGCAATATAACTAGTAAAAATATAAAGAATACACAAAAATATTTCTCCATTCTGTTAATAAACATTATTAATTACTTTTAAAATTGTATTATATAAATATATTAATTTGTAGCTTTGCATTGTAAATATCCTAATTAAAAAAAGAAATAGATGGCTAATTTTACAAAACAAGATGCGTTAGATTACCACGCACAAGGAAGACCTGGTAAGATTCAGGTTATCCCAACTAAACCATACAGTACTCAAAGAGACTTATCATTAGCATATTCTCCAGGAGTAGCTGAACCATGTCTTGAGATTGAAAAAAATCCAGAAGATGCTTACAAATATACCGCTAAAGGAAACTTAGTTGCAGTTATCTCAAACGGAACTGCAGTACTTGGTCTTGGTAATTTAGGTGCCGTTGCCGGAAAACCAGTAATGGAAGGTAAAGGTTTATTATTTAAGATTTTTGCCGATGTAGATGTCTTCGATATTGAAGTAAACACTACAAATATTGATAAATTCGTTGAAACAGTTATAGAAATTGCTCCAACATTCGGAGGTATTAACCTTGAAGATATTAAAGCTCCTGAGTGTTTCGAAATTGAGAGAAGAGTTAAAGAAGCTCTCGATATTCCTGTAATGCACGATGACCAACACGGTACTGCAATTATTTCAGCTGCAGGTTTGGTAAGTGCCCTTGACATAACAGGCAAAAAAATTGAAGAAGTAAAACTTGTTGTTAGTGGTGCCGGTGCATCAGCTTCTGCTTGTACTCGCCTATATATGGCTTTAGGTGTTAAACCTGAAAACGTATTAATGTGCGATAGCAAAGGGGTACTTTCCACAAAACGAGACAACTTAAACGATGCTAAAAAAGAATTCGCAAGAGACACAGATAAAGTTACTTTAGCTGACGCTCTCAATGGTGCCGATGTATTTCTTGGCTTATCAGCAAAAGGTGCTATGACCAAAGAAATGCTAGCTTCAATGGCTCCAAACCCTATTGTTTTCGCAATGGCTAACCCTGATCCTGAAATTTCATACGAAGACGCAATGGCAACACGCGATGATTTAATTTTCGCGACAGGTCGTTCTGACCATCCTAATCAGATTAATAACGTATTAGGTTTTCCTTTTATTTTTAGAGGTGCTTTAGATGTTAGAGCCTCTGCTATTAACGAGGAAATGAAACTTGCAGCAGTATACGCTTTAGCTGAACTAGCTAAAGAGCCTGTACCCGACGTTGTTAAAAAAGCTTATAACAATACAGATATGGCTTATGGCCGAGAGTATGTCGTTCCAACGCCATTAGACCCTCGTTTAATTGAATTTGTCCCTCCTGCAGTAGCAAAAGCAGCCATTGATTCTGGTGTTTCTCGTATTAAAGAAATGGATTGGGATAAATACCGAGAAGAATTACGCGAAAGAATGGGTATAGACCACGCAATTATGCGTACTATGACTGCTAAAGCAAAAGCAAACCCAAAACGTGTTGTATTTAGCGATGCAAACAACATTAAAGTATTACAAGCAGCTCGTATTGTTAAAGATGAAGGAATTGCAATTCCTATTTTAATAGGTAAAGCTGAAAGAATTAATTCTTTGGCAAAATCTAACGGTATAGACATTTCTGACATGGAGCTAGTTGATAGCACAAGTGCTAGCAACGACGAACAAAGAGTTAAATATGCAGAACTACTTTTCGAGAAAAGAAAACGTAGAGGTATTTCTAAAGTTGAAGCACAACGATTAATGTACGACCGTAATTATTATGGTGTTGCAATGGTTGAATCTGGCGAAGTAGATGCAATGATTTCTGGGGCAACTACTCGTTATGCTGACGTAATTCGTCCTGCACTTCAAATTGTTGGTAAAAGAGACGACGTTAGAAAAATTGCAGGCATGTACATTATGAATACTCAAAAAGGACCTTACTTTTTCGCCGATACAACTGTAAATATGCAGCCTACAGCCGAAGACTTAGTTGATATTTCGTTATTAACAAACGAAAAAGTTAAAGAATTTGGAATTGACCCAGTAATGGCGATGCTTGCATACTCTAACTTTGGTTCGTCGGAAGGAAATTCTTCTACAAGAGCGGCAAAAGCAGTTTCTTTATTACACGAAAATCATAATAACATTATGATTGATGGTGAAATGCAAGCTAACTTCGCATTAAATAAAGATTTACGTACCGAAAGATATCCTTTCTCAAAATTAGGTAATAGAGATGTTAACACTTTAGTTTTCCCTAATCTTAGCTCAGGAAATATTGCTTATAAAATGATGCAAGAAATTGGTTCTTCTGAAGCAATAGGACCTGTACTAATGGGACTAAAAAAACCTATTCATGTTTTGCAATTAGCAAGTTCTGTTAGAGAAATTGTTGATATGGCTACAATTGCCGTTGTTGACGCACAACAAGTTTAACATTTAGAATAATAACAATAAAGCTCTTTAATTAAAATTAAAGAGCTTTTTGTTTTTACCGAAACATTTAAACTCGTTTATTAGTATAAGTTTCTTTAATGAATATTCTATCTACAAACTAACGAGATATTGTTTTAGAAAATAGTTCTTTTACACGTCAAAAAGGCGGGAATTATACACTAACAGATTAAATGAAATAAAATGAAAACAATATTATCAGTATTATTAATTATATTTTTATCAAACACAATAAATGCTCAAATTCTTAGCAGTACCAATACAGTTAAGGGAAGTGTTAATGATGCACAATTATTAACGAAAGCATACTTAACACCTTTCGTAAGAGGTGTGAGCTCTGCAGGAAGTAATGGATTTATTAGTTTCTCTAATAGCAAGAATAAAATATCGTTTAATTTTAGTATAAATTTTGTAGGAGCAATAACTCCTAGAGATGAAAGAACTTACGACGTAAATAAATTAGGATTGCAAGAAATTAAAGCAAGCGATCCTAATAATTCAATTGCCCAAACTTTTTCTGGTGATGAATCAACAATTCAGTTAGAAACAATTGAAACATATCAGGCCCTTGACAATGATGGTAATTTATGGGGACAACCAACTTTAGTTGACAAACCTCTTGCAACTTTTGACAGCCCCTCAGGTACAGGTATTGCTTTTGTAGCATTACCATATATTAATGGCGGAATATACGCCTTTGGCACACATGCTAACTTTAGAATTTTACCAAAGTTACACATAGCTAATAATCAAGCTGATGTATTATCAATTGGTGGAGATATCCAACATAATTTAAAACAATTTATTAAACCCTTACAAGACTTCCCTGTTGAATTTAACGTTTTAGTTGGATTTCAAAAAACATACTTTAACTATTATTTGGATGTAAAACCAGACGAAACTCGTTACGAAATAAAACTTCAGAATAATGGACCTTACGACAATCAAGTACTTAAAATAAATACAACATCTATACCAATACAATTTATTATTTCAAAAAACTATAAGGGTTTTGATATTTACTCAGGCATAGGCTATAATATTACAAACTCTGATGTTTCATTAATAGGAAACTACCCTATTTACAAATCAGACCCATCACATACAATGCAAATTTTAGTTGAAGATGTTAAAAATCCGTTTGCGTATTCACAAACTCATAATGAATTTAGATTTGATATTGGTTTGCAATATCAAATTAAAATTTTTAAAATTTTCACAAACTATACTTTTGCAAAGTACAGTGCTTTTAACTTTGGTGTGGGTATTAATTATTAAAGCACTACCTTTGTAAAAAAACAATGTTAATGGTTACACCAAAAAAAAGATTGGGGCAGCATTTTTTAACCGATTTAAATATCGCAAAAAAAATAGCTGATTCATTAAATAGTAGAAAAAATGTAATTGAAGTTGGCCCAGGAACTGGTGTTTTAACAGAATATTTTATTCGCGAAAGCGACATAAACTTTAAGGCTATTGAAACAGACGATGAAGCTTACAATTTTTTGCTGAAAAAATATAGCGAATTTGCAGATAAATTTATTCTAGATGATTTTTTAAAATTCGACATATCTTTGTTATTTAATGATAATTATTCAATAGTAGGAAACTTTCCGTACAATATTTCAAGCCAAATATTTTTTAAAGTTATAGATAATAAAGAGCAAGTAACTGAAGTAGTAGGAATGATTCAAAAAGAAGTTGCAGAACGAATTGCGTCGAAAGAAGGAAATAAAACTTATGGCATTTTAAGTGTTTTATTACAGGCATACTACAATATAGAATATTTATTTACAGTTAACGAAAATGTTTTTAATCCTCCGCCAAAAGTAAAGTCAGCTGTAATTAGATTAACACGTAATAATGTAAAAAAACTTGATTGTGATGAGAAATTATTTAAGCAAATTATTAAAATTTCGTTTAATCAACGTAGAAAAATGTTACGCGGCTCTTTAAAACAATTCACAAATAATATAGTTGTTGCCGATTATAATATTTTCACAAAACGTCCTGAACAATTATCTGTTTCTGAATTTATTTATTTAACCAATCTACTTTCTAACTATTAATACAGTTATATTATTTTTCATCAGTAATATCTCTAACAATAGACAAAACAGATACTTCATTAATTCTTGAAATTCTTGATTCAAAATTTCTCACTCCTATTTGAGAATCAAGGGTATAATTTAATGTTTGAACTTTACCTGTTTCAATAGCTTTTGTAATCTTAATTAATATTTCGTTACGTTTATCGTCATCAAAAAAATCAGATAAGTTTTTACCTACTATTGAATCTTTTTCTGTTTCTAACTTTTTTTCAGAATCAGGTTTATAATCCATATACTTCCCATTTTTGTCAAGAATGAAAATTAAATCTGGAATTGCATCATAAATGCTATGCAATTTCGCCTGACTTTCTTGTAATGAATACTCAATATTTTTACGAATACTTATATCTCTAATAAATGTATGAATATATTGTTCATCACCCAAATTTACAATAGATAAAGTTACTTCCGATTCAAATTCTGTTCCGTCCTTTCTTCTATAAAGCCAATAATATGGTTCTGAATTTCCGTCTATAGCTTCTTTAATTTTTCTATTAAACTTTTCAACTGAATTTGTTCCGCTTGGCTGATTTTCAGGACATAAAGCCTCTATATTAAGTGTTTTAAATTCATTATCATTATATTTAAAGAACTCTTTTGCCGATTCGTTATAATCTACAATTTGACATCCTTTTATAATAAATATTGCATCATTAGCTTTATTAAAAATACTTGAATATTTATTCTTATTCTCTTCAATTTCTTGTTCTAATTCTTTGTATTTAGTTACATCAATGTAATAGCCCAACATCTCTTGTGTACCATCTTCATTTGCAATTATTGTTGTAAAATCGCGTACCCAGATAATGTCTCCATTTCCTTTTCTAATTCTGTAATCATTAAACTTAATATGCTTTTTTCCATTTTTTATAGCCTCTTCTCTTTCATTATTATGGGCTAATATATCATCAATATGTATTATTTCAGAAAATTTGGCATTTCCCTGCACTAAATCTTCGGCACTATAACCCAAAACATATTTCGAATTCTCAGAGGCATAAGTAATACTAAAATTTTTATCGTATTTTGCACGTAAAACTACAACATCTCCGTTGTTAAAAAGTTCACGTTCTTCAAGTAAATACTTGTTTGCATTAGATATTTCCTCTATAAGTTGCTTTCGCTCAGTTATATCCGTTATTGAACCGGCCATTCGTATAGGAACACCATTTTTATCTTTTAAAATTTTACCTCTTTCTAATATCCATCTATACTCTCCATTTTTATGCCTTAACCTTATTTCATTTTCAAATATATCGGTGTCTCCTTTTAAATAACTTTCAAGATTCTGTTTACTTCGTTGATAGTCATCTGGATGAATTAAACTATCTCTAACTCCAAATTTATTTTCAATTTCGTGATCATCAAATCCCAAAACAGCTTTCCATCTTGGCGATAAATATATTTCATTTGAAACAATATCCCAATCCCAGATACCATCATTACCACCATTTGCAACAAGTTCATACCTTTCTTGACTTTTTCCTAGTTCAATTATATTTCTTTGGCTCTCAGTAATATCTAGAGTCCATAAAAGTATTCTGTAAATTTCACCTTTATCATTAATAACAGGATCTAAATGAGATTCATTCCACACGTAAACGCCATGTTCATTTTTAAGTCTTTCTTTATAAGAAATATGGTTTCCCATTTTTGCTTTTTCGAAACTTTCTTTAAAATTATTTTTTCCTATTTCATCTGGAACAAAATCAAGAATTGAATCACCTTTTTTAAGATTTTGTCTAAACTCACGTTGAATTACTTCGAAAGCCTTATCATTAAACGATACTAATTTATAATCTAAATCTAATAAATAAAAACGTTGAATACTCGACTGAAAAATAGGTGCTAAATCATTTTTAATGTTATTTAATTCTGTTTCAATTGCTTTTATTGAGCTTATATCTGTAAGTGATAAACAATATTTATTAACTTTATTATCTATTTCTATTGGAATTAACGAAATCCGAAAGCTATACTTAACTTCATTTATTTCACTACGTCTTTCTAAAAAATGCGATATGCCTTCAAAAACATTTGAAATAAGACTTTTTAATTCATGCTTAGGAATAAAAGCTAATATATCATATATATTAGCATTAAATATGTCATCACTATCTATTAATTTATTAGAGTATTTATTAGCTAAGTTATTAGTTTCTATCAATTTATTATCTTTATCAAAGAAAAACAAAGCTTCGTTAATACTATTTTTAAGTGTTTCGTATTCTACTTTATAATTTTTTGTATTTTCAGAAATAACTTTCTGATTTTTATTTTCTTTTATTAAAAAAGCTATTTCTTTTGGTTTATTTCGAGCCTCTATTAAATAGCAAGATACAAAATAGTTTTTAGGAATATTATTTATGTTTAGATTTAATATATCTTCAAATTTTTTCTCATTTTCTATCGATTTATATATTGTGTTTTCAAAAAATGAAGTTCCAAGTTCTGGTAACAATGTGCTAAAATTTGTTAATTTACCTTTACTAATGTTATTTTTTGCAAAATTATTAACCCATAAAATATCACCATTTATATTTGTAGTAAAACACAAAAAAGGTAAAAAAGTTACAATATTAGATGAGAGCTCTAAAGACTGTTCATAATTAAATTTATTTAATGCCATTTCAATAGCTATTTGCATAGAAAATTTATCAATAGGCTTAACCAAATAGCCATAAGCATTCGAACCAACAGCATCACTAACAATCTCTGTTTCAGTACTACTAGATATAAAAACAACAGGTATATTATGTTTTTCTTTTATTAAATTAGCAGCAACAATACCATTAAATTCATCTTTTAAAATAATATCCATCAAAACAATATCTGGTTTATTATCTTCAATTACTTCTAAAGCATCTTTTGCCGACACATAAAACCCGATTAATTCGTGTCCCATTTGAGCTAAAAACATACGAAATACTGTTGATAACATTTTGTCATCTTCAATTATTATAACTTTCTTTGTGACCATAAGTTTTAATTAATATTTATACTAAAAACAGCTTGTTAAGGTATAAAAAATATTATTAATTTAAAAATATTCGTTTATAATGAAATTAATTGTCGATATTGGTAATACTTTCACTAAGTTAGGTGTTTTTGATAACAATAATAATATCACCAAATTAACTAACTTAACAAACAATAATAAACAAATTTACGAGTATATTTCGTCTATTTCAATAAAAAAAGCAATTATTGCTAATGTTGGAGAAAACAACTCCAAACTTAGTAAACTATTAAACGATTTAAATATACCAACTATTATTTTTAATAGCAAAACACCTATACCCATTAAAAATTTGTATGCCACTCCAGAAACACTTGGGGTTGACAGATTAGCTGCAATAATTGGAGCTTTTTCGTTATTTAACAACCAAAACATACTAATAATTGATGCAGGAACAGCTTTAACTATAGATTTTATTAACAAAAAAGGAGAATATCTAGGAGGAAATATTTCTCCAGGTATGGAAATGCGTTTCAAAGCTTTAAATACATTTACTAATAAATTACCTTTTATTTCAAAAGACTACACTTTCAATTTTATAGGAACATCAACCAAAACAGCTATAATATCTGGCGTTCAGCAAGGCATGATTAACGAAATAGAAGGATATATTAATTACTTTCACAACAAGTATAATAGCTTAAAAATAATACTAACAGGTGGTGATAGTTTTTTCTTTGAAAAGAACATAAAAAATACCATCTTTGCAAATTCTGAGCTCGTACTTATCGGGTTAAACTATATTTTACAATATAATGATTAAAAAAATAACTTTTATATTATCTATTTTAATTTTTTCTAATTCTTTTTCTCAAAAGAACTACTCATCAATATATTCTCGTTATGGTATTGGAGAATTAGCCCCTCAGGGTTATAGTAACAACTTTGCCATGGGTTTTACAGGTATAGCATTTAGAGATAAAAGCTTATTAAACGATAAAAACGTAGCATCATACACTGCTTTCGATACAATGACCGTAATATTTAACTTTGGTGTTAATGGCAAATATTCAAATGTTCAAACAAGCAATGTAAGCGAAGATCACTACTATGCTAATATATCAAATATTTCTATAGGATTCCCTATTACAAGATGGTATTTTGCAGGTATTGGAATGCGACCATACAGTTCAACTAATTACAGTATTACCAACATAACAAATTTAAATGATGACAATGGAAATATTATAACTGAAACAACTCAAAACTATACAGGCATTGGAAATATAAATCAATTTTATTTATCTCAAGCCTTTAAAATATCTAAAAGCTTCTCAGTAGGAGCCCATGTTTCATATTTATATGGAAATATTAAAAATACAACATCACTAATGTTTCCTGCAGATTATGGAGCAAACAATATGTTTGAAGAAAATACAACATATGTTAATGATTTTTATTTCGATTTTGCTGCTCAATATTACGCAAAAATATCTGACAACTACAAAATAACACTAGGTTTAACCTATGATATGCAGAAAAATATTGCTTCACGAACATCTACTACGGTGCAAAGCTACAAAGGCTCTTCTAGCTCATATAACGACACTTTAGAAACTGGCAATACAGGAAGTAACAACATAACCTTACCTATGGCAATAGGCGGAGGAATAGGTATACAATACAAAACCAAGTACAACTTTATGATTGACTACACTTATACAAATTGGAAATCAGCAAAATTTTTCGAAGATATAGATGTAAATAACAGTTCAAATATAAATATGGGATTAGAAATTAACCCCTCTCATAATTCATTAAAATACATTAACAGAATAAAATATCGCATAGGTGGTTTCTATAAAAAATCTTATATTATTGTTAACAAAAATCAAATTCAAAACTTTGGCATAACTTTTGGTTTTGGTTTACCTATAAGAAAATCAGGAACGTCGTTTAACTTTGCCTTTGTTCTTGGAAAAACAGGAACTCCAAATAACTCATTGGTTACAGAACGATATGTTGGTTTTAATTTAAGTTTATCCTTTATGGATAAATGGTTTTTTCAAAAAAAATTCGATTAAATAAATTTATAAAATGAAAAAGTTATTATTATTAATTTTTGCAGTACTACTATTAGCTCCTCTAACACAAGCACAAAATGGTAAGTACGGAAGTGATTCGGCAAAATGTGTTATAAATTCATCTTTATACAGAGAGTTTGTAAAACAAAAAAATTACAACGATGCAATATCTGGATGGAGAGTTGCTTATAGTATTTGTCCAAAATCTACAAAACAACTTTATAAAGATGGCGAAAAAATATATAAGTATTTTATAAAAAATGCTAAAAAAGCAAAAGACAAAGATGCTGTTGATAAGTATTTAGACACACTAATGCAAATTTACGACCAACGCATTGAAATATACAAAGACAAAGATGTTGTGAGTGGTCGTCAAGGATATACACTTTACAAATATCGCAAATCTGCTTACGAAGAAGCATATAACAAAATGTTATTTTCAATTAATGCAAAAAAAGTAAGTGCAGCATATATTCAAAGTTTTATGTATGCCACCTCTAAAATGTATAAAGCTAAAAAAATAGATGCAGGTACTGTAGTTGAAAATTTTGCTAAATCTACTGATATATTAGACAAAGAAATTGCCTCACAAAAAGATACTACAAAACGCTCAAAACTTATCAAAGTTAAAGAAAATATAAGTGGGATTTTTGCTAAAAGCGGAGCAGCCTCATGCGATGTTTTAACTGCATATTACACTCCAAAATTTGAAGCAACACCAGCCGACGTTGAATTACTAAAAACTATTACAAAATTTTTAGAAATGAATAAATGCACAGAAAGTCAATTATTTTTTGACGCTTCAGAAGCTTTATACAATATAGAACCTTCAGGACGTGCGGCATATAACATAGCAATATTATCTGTTAGAGCTAACAACCTAGCAAAAGCTGCCGAATATTACAAAAAAGCTATAGACCTAGTCGATGAAAGAGATACTAAATCAAAATATTACCTTGATTTAGCTAAAATTTACGCAAAACAAGGACAATATTCGGTAGCTAGAACTAACGCTATTAACGCAATAAAAAATAGAGCAAATTGGGGAGAACCTTATATTTTCATAGGTAAAATTTACGCTTCAGCATCATCAACTTGCGGACAGAAAAAAATTGAAAAATCAGCAGTATATTGGGCAGTTGTCGATAAGTTTATTAAAGCTAAATCTGTTGACCCAAGTGTTACAACACAAGCAAACAAACTAATTGGTCAGTACAGTGCTTACTTCCCTACAAAAGAAGATGCATTCTTCGAAGGTATTACCGAAGGGTCATCTTATACCGTAGGATGTTGGATTAACGAAACTACAAAAGCTCGTTTCCATAAATAATTTATGATTAACATAAAACATAAAATACTAAAAAGCATTACTTCCATTATGGTTGTAATGCTTTTGTTTTCATGCGAAAATAGTATAGAACAAATAAATTCGTTAACAAACAAAACACCACATAGCGACGCAAAAAACATTACAATAATAAAGACCGATTCAGCTAAAATTGTAGGTATTATATTTGCCAAAGAATTAATACAGGTAGAAGATGAAGATGAACCGTACACCGAATTTCCTCAAGGTTTAGAAGTTAAAACTTATAAAAATTATCCCAAAATAGAGTCAAGTATATTTTGTAATTATGCTAAAAACTTTGAAAAAGATAATATTTGGCTTGCTCAAAATAATGTTATTGTGGTAAATTCAGAAGGAGTAACACTAAATACAGAAGAACTTTATTGGGACTTAAATACAGGAAAAATACATACTGATAAAGACGTAAAAATAACTACTAAAAATGAACTAATACTAGGAAAAGGTCTTGTTGCGGACCAAAATTTTCAAGATTACGAACTAACTAATACCAAAGGTATTTTTAATATAGAAGAATAACCAATTTCTTTTTTATTACATTAATCACATTTCTAATAACCTTCTATGTTGTATTCCTAATATATATTAAAAATAAATCAATTACAACCCAAACATTATTAATAATATAATCGATATTGTAATTATAACAATACTTATACAATTAATAATCAAAGTTGCCTACAAATTTACTTTGTTTTTTATAGTCATTTAATTATCTATAGACACAATAACCATAGTTCGATTAATAGTTAAGCTCACATAAAATCAATAATGATTCAAGTTTGTTACTGAAAATAAAGAAGTAATAGCGGGCTATTTCGAAAGATTTTCGGTACAAAATTGTTTATTATTAATTTATTTATATAAATTTCGATAATTAACATAGCTATAACACTAATAACCAACTTAATGAATTACCACAAGAAACATTTTGCAAATAATTAATAAATGAGAATATAAAATTGTACCTTTGCACATTAATTTGAATTGAGTATAATTTCGATGGAAAATTCTAATAAATCAAGCTTTACTTTCAATACAATTGAAGAAGCTTTAGAAGATATTAAAGCAGGTAAAGTCATAATAGTTGTTGATGACGAAGACCGTGAAAACGAAGGTGATTTCATTACTGCAGCAGAAACAATTACAACAGAAACAGTTAACTTTATGGCAACACATGGTAGAGGGCTTATTTGTGCAGCCATACCAGAAGAAACATGTAATAATCTTGACTTAGAATTAATGGTTGGTAAAAACAATGCCTTACACGAAACACCATTTACAATTTCAGTTGATTTAATAGGCAAAGGCTGTACAACCGGCATTTCCGCTTATGATAGAGCCGAAACAATAAAAGCATTAGTTAACCCATTAACAAAACCAACAGATTTAGCTCGTCCAGGCCATATTTTTCCATTAAAAGCTAAAAACAGAGGAGTATTACGTCGTGCAGGACACACCGAGGCTACTGTTGATTTAACTAGACTTGCAGGACTTAAACAAGGAGGAGCATTGGTTGAAATTATGAACGAAAATGGAACAATGGCTCGCTTACCCGAATTAATGAAAGTTGCTGAGCGTTTCAATCTAAAAATAATTTCAATTGAAGACCTAATTAAGTACCGCTTACAAACCGAAAGCCTAATAATTAGAGGTGAGCGAGTAAGCATGCCTACCGAATATGGTAATTTTGATTTAATACCTTTTAAACAAAAATCAAACGGATTAGAACATGTAGCCTTAATTAAAGGCCAATGGAAAGAAAACGAGCCCGTATTAGTTAGAGTACATTCATCATGTGTAACAGGCGATATATTTGGTTCATTACGCTGCGATTGTGGCGACCAACTTCACAAAGCTATGCAAATGGTTGAAAAAGAAGGCAAAGGTATTATTTTGTATATGAATCAAGAAGGTCGTGGTATTGGGTTAATGAACAAAATTGCAGCATATAAACTTCAAGAAGAAGGCATAGACACTGTAGATGCAAATATAAAATTAGGCTTTAAAGATGATGAACGTGATTACGGAGTAGGAGCTCAAATATTACGTTCACTTGGAGCCAAAAAACTACGATTAATAACAAACAACCCTGTTAAACGTGCCGGATTAGAAGGGTACGGCTTAGAAATTGTAGAAAGCGTGCCAAACATTATACCTCCCAACAAATACAATAAAAAATATTTAGAAACTAAGCAAACCCGCATGGGACATTTCTTAGATTTAGTAGTTTATAATCCCGATAAAGAATAAAGCTATGTTAAATAAAATTGACAAATTACTTAAAGAAACAGAAGTTTTTTTTGCTGATAAAATTGACGATGTAGAAGCTTTCAGAATTTCCATGTTAGGTAAAAAGGGGAAAATCACATCATTATTTAATGAGTTTAAAAACGTACCAAACGAACAAAAACGCGAGTTTGGTCAAAAAATAAACCAATTAAAAACAAAAGCTTTAGAAAAAGTTAATGAACTAAAAAACCAACTCGAATCAGATGTTGTTCATAGTTCAGGAATGGATTTAACCGCTCCTGCTGCAAACTTAAATCTAGGAAGTCGACATCCGTTATCAATAGTTAGAAACGAAATAATTGAAATTTTTACACGTTTAGGCTTTACCGTTTCCGAAGGTCCTGAAATTGAAGATGATTGGCATGTTTTCTCGGCATTAAACTTCCCTGAAGAACATCCTGCACGCGATATGCAAGACACTTTCTTTATCGAAAAAAACCCCGATATTTTATTACGTACTCACACCTCATCAGTGCAAACTAGAGTAATGGAATCTCAAGAACCTCCTATTAGAACAATATCACCGGGTAGAGTTTTCCGTAACGAAGCTATTTCGGCTCGAGCACATTGTATTTTTCATCAAATAGAAGGATTGTATATTGATAAAGAAGTATCGTTTGCTGACTTAAAACAAACACTTTTATATTTTGCCCAAGAACTTTTTGGCCATGAAACAAAAATTAGATTACGCCCATCATATTTCCCATTTACAGAACCATCAGCTGAAGTTGATGTTACCTGCTCGCTATGCGGAGGTAAAGGTTGTAATGTTTGTAAATACACAGGTTGGTTAGAAATTTTAGGTTGCGGAATGGTTGACCCTAACGTACTTGAAAGCAATAATATTAATAGTAAAAAATATACAGGTTTTGCGTTTGGAATGGGTATTGAACGTATTACTATGCTTAAATACGGTATTAAAGATTTACGACTATTTTTCGAAAGCGACGTTAGATTTTTAAAACAATTTAAAGGCTCATATTAAAATGAAAGACAAACAATTAAAACTAGATAAACGATACTTAGAAATGGCCAAAATATGGGCTAAAAACTCATATTGCAAACGACGAAAAGTAGGAGCTTTAATTGTTAAAGATAAAATGATAATCTCTGATGGATACAATGGTACTCCATCAGGATTTGAAAATATTTGTGAAGATGAAAACGAAAAAACAAAAGCTTACGTTCTTCATGCCGAAGCCAATGCTATTACAAAAGTAGCAAAATCAGGTAATAGTAGCGAAGGAGCAACACTATACGTAACTACTTCGCCTTGTATTGAATGTTCAAAACTAATTATTCAATCAGGAATTAAACGTGTTGTTTTTATTGAAAAATACCGTAGAACAAACGGATTAGAACTACTCGAAAGAGTTGGAGTAGAGATAATTCACTTACCATAATCAGCTAAAATATTTTTTAAATATACTTTAAAAGTACTTTTTGAAAAAAATACTTATTATACAAACGGCTTTTATTGGAGATGTTATTTTAGCAACACCTCTTATTGAAAAATTATACGACAAATTTCCTGATAGTAAAATTGATTTTATATTACGAAAAGGAAACGAAAAACTTTTTACAAATCACCCTAAACTAAACAAAGTTTTTGTTTGGAATAAAAAACAAAATAAATACAAAAATTTAATAAAAATACTAAAACAAATCCGTTCAAATAGATACGATTATGTTATAAATTTACAACGATTTGCAACTTCCGGATTTCTTACTTTTTTATCAAAAGGTAAAATAAAAATTGGTTTTGATAAAAATCCATTTTCCTTTTCTTATAACATAAAAACAAAACACATTATTGGCAATGGTACCCACGAAACTGAACGAAATTTATCGTTAATCGATAGTATTACTGATAACACAAAGTATTTACCAAGACTTTACCCTGAACCTTCTAATTTAAAAAAAATAAAAAAATACACAACACAAAAATACATTTGTATTGCTCCAGCTTCTGTCTGGTTTACAAAACAATACCCAAAACACAAATGGATTGAATTGATAAATGCACTACAAGAATATACAATTTACTTAATTGGTGCACCTTCTGATAACGATTTATGTAACGAAATTATAAGTAAATCTACGCATAAGAACATAAGTAACTTAAGTACAGAGCTCTCGTTTTTAGATTCTGCAGCTCTAATGAAAACAGCAGAAATGAATTATGTAAACGATTCTGCCCCTTTGCACATTGCATCAGCTGTAAATGCAAATGTTACCGCCGTATATTGTTCTACCATTCCAAATTTCGGGTTTGGCCCATTATCAGACAACTCTTTAATTGTTGAAGTTTCAACTAAACTAACTTGCCGCCCTTGTGGATTACATGGGAAAAAAGAATGCCCCAAAGGCCATTTTAATTGTGCCGAAAAAATTCAACTCAACCAATTAATTAAGTTTTTATAATTGCTTATAAAAAATTTTATACCTTTAACATTCTAAAAAACGTAATTCTTATGGAAACTTATTATTCAATAGGTGTAATGTCAGGTACTTCTCTTGATGGTTTAGACATGGCATACATTAAATTTACTGTTGACAAATCAATTAACTTTGAAATTTTAAATGCTAAAACATATGAATATACCGATTCTGTTAAAGAAGTTTTAAGACAAGCTGAAAACTTTGAAACTGTAAGATTTTTACGTTTCCACAACAGAGTTGGCGAATATATTGGTGAAGAAATTAACAGATTTATTAAAACTAAAAGGATTGAAAAAGTTGACTTTATAGCATCTCACGGTCACACAATTTTTCATCAACCTGAAAATAAATTTACATTTCAAGTAGGAAACGCTGCGTATATAACTGCTGTTACAGGAATAACAACAATAGCAGATTTTCGTAGTCTTGATATTGCATTAAAAGGTCAAGGAGCACCACTAGTACCTATTGGCGACAAAATTCTTTTTAAAGATTATGACTATTGCCTTAATTTAGGCGGTTTTGCTAATATCTCTACCGACATAAACACCATAAGAATTGCATATGATATCTGTCCTGTAAACATCGTAATAAACGAATTTGCCAAACAAAACAACAAAGAATATGACGACGAAGGTAACATGGGTAAAACCGGTCATATTAACGATATGCTTTTAGCTAAACTAAATTCTATTAATTTTTATCATCAAACATGGCCAAAATCACTTGGAAAAGAATGGGTTTCAAAAGAATTCAATAAAATTCTAAATTCCTTAAATATAGATTTTAACGACAAATTAAGAACAGTATACGAACACATATCAATGCAAATAGCAAAAGCTATAAATACAGGCAATGGTAAAAACGTATTAGTAACAGGAGGCGGTGCATACAATAAGTTTTTAATTGAATTGATTCAACAAAAAACTAATAAAAAAATAATAATCCCAAATACCGAAATTATTGAATTTAAAGAAGCCGTAATATTTGGCTTATTAGGTTTATTACGCTATCTTGAAAAAGACAATACCCTTGCAAGCGTTACAGGTGCAATAAAAAACAGCTCAGGTGGTGGTATTTACAAAGTATAACACCAAACATTAATTATTTATTTTATTTTAATAAATTTTAGCTATTTTTATACACAATAATTAGTGTTGATATACTAATTTTGTAACGATTTAAAAACAAAACGATGAAACAGATAATTCAACCGGTAAATGCAGAAATTTTATTAGAAGAATTGCACAAAAACGGTCGTGTTAGAATAACTAATAATGCAAACAATGAAATATATTGCATTAACAACCATACTGCTCCAAATGTAATGCTTGAAATTGGCAGGTTACGTGAATTATCATTCCGATACGCAGGTGGAGGCACAGGCAAACAAGCAGATATTGACATATATGACACAGCAAAAGAACCATATCAACAATTAATTGTTTGGGATCCTGAAAGAAATGAAATTATTGGTGGTTATAGATATATACTTGGTAACAAAGCTCCAAAAGATGGTCATGGCAAACTATTAATTGCAACCCGTGGTTTATTCGAATTTTCCGACGAATTTAAAACAGATTATTTCCCTTACACTATTGAATTAGGACGTAGTTTTGTTCAACCAGACTATCAAAGTACAAAAATGGGACGTAAATCGCTTTTCGCTTTAGACAACCTTTGGGACGGACTTGGATACTTAGTTGTTAATAATCCTGAAATGAGATATTTCTTTGGTAAAGTTACAATGTACACTAATTTCAACAAAAAAGCTAGAGACTTAATTCTTTACTTTATGAATAAGCATTTTGGCGATAAAAACGATTTAGTATATCCACGAGAACCTCTTCCATATCATACTGATAAGAAATATCTGAAAGAAATTCTTATTGCCGATAATTACAAAGATGATTATAAAATTTTGTCTAAAAAAGTTCGCGAACTTGGAGAAAATATCCCTCCATTAATAAATTCTTATATGAATTTATCCCCTACTATGAAATCTTTTGGTACTGCTATGAATTACAAATTTGGTGAAGTTGAAGAAACAGGAATCCAAGTTACTATTGCTGATATTTACGATGCAAAAAAAGAACGTCATATAGACTCATTAAAAAACAAATAAATTTTGAAATATTATATTATTTCAGGCGAAGCCTCCGGCGATTTACACGGTGCTAATTTAATAAAAGAAATTTTTAAATTAGATTCTACCGCAAATATTCGTTTTTGGGGTGGCGATTTAATGCACGAACAAGGAGGTACTCTTGTAAAACATTATAAAGACCTCGCTTTTATGGGTTTTTTAGAGGTTATTTTAAACCTAAGAACAATAATACGAAATATGAAATTTTGCAAGCAAGATATCTTAAATTTTAATCCTGATGTAATTATTTTTATCGATTATCCTGGTTTTAATTTACGCATTGCAGAATTTGCAAAAAATCATAATTTCAAAACATTTTACTATATTTCGCCACAAATATGGGCTTGGAAAGAAGCTCGGATTAAATCAATAAAAAAATTTATTGATAAAATGTTTGTTATTTTACCTTTTGAAAAAGATTATTACAAAAAACATAATTTTAATGTCGATTTTGTCGGACACCCTCTCTTAGATGCTATCGAAAGCGATTACAATACAGAATTTACAACTAAAAAATTTATTACTGATAATAAACTTTACAACAAACCTATTATATCATTATTACCAGGCAGTAGAACTCAAGAAATAAAAGCAAAATTACCTATAATGCTCTCTATTGTTAAATATTACCCTAATTATCAATTTGTAATTGCAGGTGCACCATCATTAAATAAAGAATATTACAAAAAATTTATTACAGAAAAAAATGTAAAAATAGTATATAATAAAACTTACGATTTACTTAAATCATCTGACGCTGCACTAGTTACTTCCGGTACAGCAACACTTGAAACTGCTCTTTTTGAAGTTCCCGAAGTTGTTTGCTATAAATCAAGCGAAATTTCATACCAAATTGCAAAACGAGTAGTAAATATTAAATACATATCGCTTGTTAACTTAATTATGGATAAAGAAATTGTTAAAGAATTAATCCAACACGATTTAACTGAACAAAATCTCAGAACAGAATTAAATAAAATATTAACCGAAGGTGAATACCTTAACAACTTACGTGAAAATTATAAAGATTTAAAACAAAAATTAGGTGGTGGTGGAGCATCTAAAAAAGTAGCAGAACTAATGATTAATTATTTAACATGAGTTCGATATAATATTTTTCCATTACTGTAAATTAAATCTTATATCGAGCTAACGGTATTTAATTAATGATTAAAACAAATACTTATAAAAAACCTATAAATATACAATATCAATAAATACATAGGGTCTGCTGAAAAGCTCTGAGGTGCATTAGATTTTTATTTTCTGAAATGCAAATATATATATATACCTCAAATTGAAGAAGATAAAAATATGATGTGCGTCAGAGCAAGCATATAACTATGATTATAATATTTGTAAAACCAAACTTATTAACAATATGTTTTAAAATGTTTGCACTTACAACAGAGTATTTTAACTTAAGTAATTTTATAACAATACGTTATACATTTCTCAGCAAACCCTACATAAAACCCCATGTAAAATATAATTAACACTCTTTTATTAAAAATAAATAATACAATTTATCATTTAAACAAAGCTATTTAGAACTAAAAAAATCAAAAAAAACAAGTTTCACATAAAATAAGTTACTTGTTTCATAATTTTCTTTGGTATATTCCTACTTAATAAAGTATATATTTTATATCTTCGCACTTTTATATTTTACATAATTAATAACAACGTTTGGCAATTTAATATCAGATTTCAAAGCCATACAGAGCCTAGGTCTCTAAAGCCTTAATTAACAAGTTGATATTAATTATTAATTAGATTTTTTAATAAAATTAATATATGTCAAGTTACGATATTGCTGTTATAGGAATGGGATGCGTTTTTCCCGAAGCGAATAATGTTAATGAATATTGGAAAAATATTCTATCCGGAAAACAGTTTATTAAACCCATGCCTGATGATTTATGGCATATGGATTCGTTTACTTCTAAGGAAAAAAATGATTACAAGAGTGTAACAAAAAAAGGTTCTTTCTTAAAAGATTTTAAATTTAATGCACTTGATTACGGCATTCCTCCCAAAAATTTAGAAGGAGTAGACAAAGCACAACTCGTAGGTATTGAAGCTACTAGACAAGCTCTTGAAGATGCAGGAATAAAAGCAAAATCAAAAGAATTAGAAGAAGCCATTACTGTAATTGGAGGAAGTGGCGTTGATGAATACGCCCACGTAAGTGCATACATAAACAGAACTAAATTTTTCAGAAAGTTTAATCCGTATTTAGATGAATTAGGATTAAATGAAAAAGAAAAAGAAGAACTATTTCAAGAATTTACACAAGCTGTACAAGAAAGAGGTCATGAATGGCACCCAGCAATTTCCACAATCGGAGGTGTTGTCTCATCTATACCTAACAGAATAGCTCAAGTTTTTGGCGTAAAAGGCTTCAATATGGTAGTTGACGGAGCTTGCGGTTCATCGTTTGTAGCTCTTTCAGTTGCTTGTAATGCTTTATTAGCCGGCGATGCAAAAATTGCTATTGCAGGAGGTGTCGATTTAGGAGTAAATCCAGCAATATATATAGGCTTCTCTAAATTAGGAGGATTAAGTGTTGACGGAGCTTCTAACCCATTCGATAAAGATGCTAACGGTCTTGTAATTGGAGAAGGTGGCGGTGTTGTTATCTTAAAAAGATTAGAAGATGCAATTGCTGATGGAGACAAAATACACAGTGTAATTAAAGGTATTGGTTCGTCAAGTGATGGAGCTGGGCAAGCAATATATAACCCATCTGCAAAACAACGTTCTATCGCAATGAAAAAAGCTTTAAAAGTTGCCGGAGTTGCACCTAAAGATGTTCAATTCTTAGAGGCTCACGCAACATCAACTGTTGTTGGAGACGCTAACGAATACGATGCAATATCAATGACATACGGTGGCGATAGAGAAGGACGAGCTCCGTTAAATCTAGGTACTGTTAAATTTCAAATCGGTCACTTAAAAGCTGCTGCAGGAATTGCAGGTTTAATTAAAACCATATTAGCAATGAGTAATAATACTATTCCTCACATGCCTGCATTTAAAGAATTAACCCCTCTTGCAAAATTAAAATCAGATAGTTTATATATACCTACAAAAATTCAAGAATGGAAACCTCTAGAAAATGGCAGTAAATATGCAGCAATTACAACTAGTGGTTTTGGAGGTGTAAATTATCACACAATTATTGAACAAGCTCCTAAGTATAAAGTTTCTGAAAGAAAAACTGTTGAACGTAAAATGGCAATTGTAGGAATTAGTTCAAGATTACCTGGAGCCAATGACGAAGAAACTTTTTGGAAGAATATCTCTTCCGGAAAAAATTTATTCTCAGATGTTGACCCTGTTAAAATGAAATGGGAAGACAACTACCTTAAAGGCCCTGAAAACGAAAGAATTAACGTTAGAAAAGTTGCTTTAATTGACGAAACTAAAGTAAACTCATTAAGACTTAGAATACCTCCTAAATCAATATCACAAACCTCACCTGCTCAATTATTATCAGTAGAAATTGCCGATAAATTGCTAACAGATTACGGTTTTGACATTAAAGATAATAAAAATATTGGTGTTAGTATTGGTTCAATGCACGACGATAACTACTCTGATATTTCATTTCCATTATATATTGATGAATACATTGCAGCTTTAAATCAAACTAAAAAAATTAAAAATCTCGATAAAAAGAAATTAGAACTTAGTTACGAAGGTGTAAAAAAACAAATAATAAAAGATGGTCCACCTCACACCGAAGCAACACTTCCCGGATGGATGTCTAATATTAACGCAGGTATTGTTGCTAATAGACTAAATTGTACTGGTGCAAACTTTACTGTTGATACTGCTTGTTCTTCAGGTTTAGCCGCATTTTTACCTGCTATGTACCAACTAATGTACACAGATGTTGATATGATGATTGCCGGAGGTTTAAACAGACACACCTCTGCCCCATTTGTATCAGCTGTTGGTACGCTAGATGCTATGTCGGAAGACAAAGCGGCTCCTTTTGATGAAAGTGGTGATGGTTTCTTACCTGGTGAAGGCGGAGTACTTTATTTGTTAAAAAGATATAGCGATGCTAAAAAAGATGGAGATAAAATTTATGGTATAATTCATAATATAAGTGGTTCGTCAGAGTATGCTTCAAAATCGATGGTAGCCCCATCAGAAGTAGCATTGCGTCATTCAATTAAGCAAGGATTAAGCAAATCTGGTATTAATCCCAACAAAATTGGTGTTGTTGATACACACGGTTCTGCTAATAAACTTTCTGATATTTTAGAAGCACAATCTTTAGCAAAAGAATTAAGATCCAACGGCTCAGCTAAACCTTTACACATCACCGCAATCAAATCTCACTTAGGACACCTATATGGCGGTTCTGGTGCTGCCGGAGTACTTAGTGTTTTAAAATCTTTAGAACATAAAAAAGTTCCCGGTATTAACAATTTACAAAATATTAGACAAGAAATTAAAGATATACAACATCTTGTTCAACCACAAAAAGGCACAACTAAATTAGATGACAGTTTTACCGCAGGTGGCGTAAATTCTTTAGGTCTTGGAGGAGCTAATTATTTTAGTGTAATTACACTTGATGATGACGAAAGTACTCAAAATAAAACATCAAAATCTGATGTTGATATGAACGATGTTTTTGTTTGCAAAGTGGGTTCAAACGAAGAACTTATTTCCTTATTAGACGAGTTTGTTAAAACAGGAGATAAAAATATGATAAACAACTCCAACGGAGATATTAGACTTACAGTTTCTTTCGATAATGAGAAAACATTAAAGCAAAAAATCAGTCAAGCAATTATTTTCCTTAAAAGTGGAAAATCGCTTAAACCTTTAATGACACAGGGTGTTTATCATCACGATTTATCGAAAACTCAACCTAAATTAGCATTTTGCTTCCCAGGACAAGGAACTCATTATATTTCTATGGGTCAAGAGTTATACAATACAAACTCTGAGTTCAAACAAATTATAGATAAAGTAGATAAGTTAGCCATTGCAAGGTTTAACTTTGAACTTAAAAAATACATTTACGGAAATGTTTCTGAACAAGAAGCAAACGATAAATTATCAACCTTAGAAGGTGCACAAATATCATTATTTGCAATTGAATTAGCTCTTGCAAAAGTATATGAGCAAATGAGCGTTAAACCAACTGTAATGATTGGTCACAGTTTTGGTGAGATATCAGCTCTTGCATTCCAAGGTGTTTGGGAT
>Ga0256827_10000262_pt1 | contig 31590 bp, 28 predicted proteins | sample CV84metaG_FD_185977 | JGI IMG/M metagenome (GOLD analysis project Ga0256827, IMG submission 185977) | Hydrothermal vent microbial communities from East Pacific Rise, Pacific Ocean - CV84 | ecosystem: Environmental > Aquatic > Marine > Hydrothermal vents | place: Pacific Ocean: East Pacific Rise...
AAAGAGGAGAAAGTAGAAGAGATAAGCAAACGTTTTGTCCATATGATGGAAAATGTGTTAGAGCTTGATGTACCTTTAGAGTGTTCTGTGAGTGTTGGAGATAGTTGGGGTGAATTGAAGTAATGAAAGGAACAATAATGTTTAAATATATATTTTTAGGCTTTTTTATTTTATCTTTTTGTAACGCGGAGAGTCAATGGCGAGACAAACAAGGGAATCTTGTAAAACCTAATGCTTCAATGAAATCAAAAGATGGTTTTGGTGTACAATTATTGAGTGTAGATGAAAAAAACTTTTTTAAAGTATGGAATACTCCTTCTGATACAGTAGATATAGATGTTATTGACACTATACATAAAAATACTGAACTAATTTTCCCTATACTATTTGGAGGATGTAAAACTGATGAAAAAAATCAATGTTCAATTCGTAGCGATTTTTTGATTTTAGCCCCTGATGGAAGTGTCTATACGGATGTGAAAAATATATTTATATTTAAAGGAAAACCATACCCTAATCATGCACTAAATGTCTCTAATGAGTATATTAAAATTATTATTGAAAAAAAAGATTTACTTGGTAAATATAAAGTGAAAGCACATGTAACTGATACCATTAAAAAAATTGATTTAGAGTTAGAAAGAAGTTTTACTGTTGTTGATGATAATATTACTATCAAAAAGAAAAAAAAGAAATCTGTAGAACCCTATAAACCAACAGAGGAAGATATAAATGTTTCTAAATGGATGACCTATGCGTATAAGAATGAGCATGAAAAAGATATGGATAATATTATTCATATGTTGAATAGTAGACTTTTTATTGAAAATAAAAGTTCACTATTTATTCTAGCAATTTTTATCTCTGAGCGATTTAAAATTAACGATAGTTATCTTCTCAAATATGAAGATAAGTTTATCCATTTTACGGGAAATGCAGAACAAGTATTTCTTTTTGCTTTAAAACAAACAAATACCAAAAATACTAATATTTTATATAAAAAACTTCTAAAAAATATTAAGGATACAAAATTTTTAAATTATATTAAATCGGTAAAGCCTTTTAAACTACTAGAGATGGAGATTACACAACCATCAATGATAGATGCATTATGGGCATCTTTTATGGCAACAGGAAAAAAAGAATATGTAGAAAAAATTATAACTCTTTTAGGATTACCTGAAAAAGGCGTCAACAACCTTCTTTTACTCGGAAGTACAAAATGGTCATTATTATCAAATGCAAAACAGCATGATAAAGTCTTGAAAATATGTAAAGAATATAAATCTAGTGATGGATTAATACAGAAAAATTTAAATAAAATTTTAAGTAAAGTAAATAATAATGAATGATAACTATATAAAACTCCCAAGAGGAAAATTCCTGATGGGAACAGATGATAAAAATGCACGATACAGAGAAAAACCACGCCATGCAGTGATCATAGATTATGATATAACGATGGCAAAGTATTTGGTAACTGTGGAAGACTATATGCTTTATGCTCAGGCTACTGGAGTGGCTGTGCCTGAGGAGCGTCATGAACATTTGGGCTTTGATGTGCCTGTGCGTCGTGTGAAGTGGACGGATGCTGTGGCATATGCGTCATGGAAGAGTGAACGTGAAGGGAAGAAGTACAGACTGCCAACTGAAGCAGAGTGGGAGTATGCCTGTCGCGCTGGCTCAGAGGGGAAGTACTGTTTTGGTGATGATGAAGTGTTGTTAGGTGAGTATGCTTGGTATGCTGATAATGCAGGAAAAGTCACACATAATGTAGGGACTAAGAAGCCAAATGCATGGGGACTGTATGATATGCATGGCAATGTATGGGAATGGTGTCTTGACAGATATGCAGATGACTATACAGATACACCTCGTGATGGCTCAGCCTATGGGGTGGCGAGTGAAAAAGGAAGAGTCCTTCGAGGAGGCTCATATAATGCAGAAGCAGGAAAATGTACCTGTATCTCTCGTATAAACCTTGGAAGTGGTGGTAAAAACTACTTTATAGGCTTTCGACTGGTTATGGAACTTTAGTTAAAAATAAGAGTTTCTGACTCTTATTTAACAGTTTGTTAACCATCAAATCGTTATAATCATCCAATTAATTCCAAGGATTCTGAATGAAGTATATCTTTTCCATGAAAATGGCGGTTTTTATGTTATTTGCCTTTGCAGTTATAGCAGGTGCTGGTACGTTTATTGAAAATGATTTTGGGACGCAAACAGCACGTGCCCTTATCTATAAAGCACAATGGTTTGAAGTATTTTTAGCATATTTTACAGCGATTGTTGTCTATAACATTTTCAAGTACAAAACATATAAGTCAAAACCATCTGTGTTTCTTTTTCATTTCTCTTTTCTTATTATTGCGATAGGTGCACTCATTACTCGTTATGTTGGCTATGAAGGGATTATGCATATTCGTGAGGGAGAATCTGTGAATAAGATGGTCTCAGATGCCAAGATCATGGAACTTTATGCAACTGATGGTACCAACAAATCTGGTTTGGAAAAAATACTTTATTTCTCTAGTATGACGGGTAATAGCTTGAATGAAAGCCTTAAAGTTGGAGATAAAACAGTTAATGTTGAACTTTTAGAGTATCTACCGACAGTTGAGTATACTGTAGAACCTGATTCTACTGGAGAAACAATTTTAGAATTTAAAGTTTCTGCTGGTGGTCAAGGTAAGATGCATTATGTAAAAAAAGGTGAAACAAAAGATTTTGGATCTTTTACTATCTCTTATGCTGTAGATAAAGCTAATACAGATAAGCCAACCTTTCAGGTAAGTGGAGAACCAAATGCACTAAAGGTAGATTTTCCTTTTAGTATGAAAACACTTAAGATGGATACAAAAAAGTCAGGAGAAATACAAGGTGGAATAAATGACTTGCACCAAAGAACCCTTTATCGATTTGGTTCGAATGCAATAGTATTAAAATCTGTTAATGAAAAAGCTAAATTAAAAGTAGTTTCAAACTTTATTAAAGTAAAGTCAAATCTACCAGAGTATATTAAACTAAAACTCAGTGTAGGGGATAAAAGTAAAGTGGTTATTGCTCAACCATTTAAAGGTAGAGTAGGTAAGCTTCAACAAGTAGAGCTTGATGGTGTAAAGATAGATTTACGTATCGGGGCGAAGATTATAGATGTGCCATTTAGTATCAAACTTAATGACTTTGAACTAGAACGTTACCCAGGTTCTATGACACCTGCATCGTACTCTAGTAAAGTAGTACTTATAGATAAAGAAGCGAACCTTACCATGCCATATCATATTTATATGAACCATATACTTGATTATAAAAATTATCGTCTTTTCCAATCATCGTATGATCCAGATGAAAAAGGTACAGTACTCTCAGTAAACCATGATCCAGGTACACTACCTACCTATATAGGATATATTTTGATGACACTTGGAATGTTATGGACACTTATCACACCCAAAGGCCGTTTTAGAAAGTTACTTAAAGGGGCTAGAAAACTGCAAACTATAACAACAGCTATTGCGATGTTTGTACTATTGGCTTTTGCTCCTCAGCAAACACATGCAGCATCACCAACGGTAGATGCCGAAACACTCAAAGCAATGCAATCATATGATTTACAACATACGCTTAACTTTGGTAAACTGGCAGTACAAGATCACCAAGGACGTATGAAACCTATGGATACGGTAGCACATGATGTTATCGCGAAGATTACAGGACGTTCAGCACTCTATGATCTAGAACCAACACAAATGCTTCTAGGCATGATTATCCAGCCAGAGCTTTATCAAAATGTACCTATGATAAAAATAGGACATAAAAAGATAGCTGTAGATATTGGTTTACCAGAAGATACTAAATTTGCTAAGTTTTCAGATTTCTTTAAAAAGTCAGACAGTGCTTACAAAATATTTGATGAAGTAACAACTTCAAGTAGAAAAAAGCCACTTGAAAAAAGTAAATATGATAAAGAGCTTATCAAAGTAGATGAGCGAGTAAATGTTGCATTTATGGTGTATCAAGGCTCTTTAATGCGTATATATCCTAAACCAAATGATGATAATAATAAATGGGTAGCCCCAATGGATGCAATTAAAACATTTACACCAGAACATGTAAAAGAAGTAAAAATGAGTATCTCTGCATATTTTCAGATGGTATCTCAAGGACTCAAAACGGGTAAATGGGATAATGCAAACTTGGGACTTAAAGGTATACGTATGTACCAAAAGAAATATGGTGCAGCCGTGATGCCTAGTCAAGACCATATTGATATGGAAATAAAATACAACAAGCTTGGACTTTTCTCTAAGCTAGTACCTCTATATTTACTTTTAGGTATTGTGTTGCTTATTTTCTCTTTTATTCATGTGATTAAACCAAACTTCCCAATGAAGTGGATTATGCGTATTTCTTGGAGTGTTTTCCTCTTTGGATTTGCACTACATATTATAGGACTTGGTATTAGATGGTATATTGCAGGACATGCCCCTTGGTCCAATGCGTATGAATCTATAGTATTCATCGCAGCTACTACGGTATTGGCAGGTATTTTACTTGCACGTAACTCTCCATTTGCTTTAGCAGGTGCAGCGTTACTTGCCGGTATTACTATGGGTGTGGCTCATATGAACTTTATTAACCCAGAGATAACAAACCTTGTACCCGTACTCAAATCATACTGGCTTATGATTCATGTATCTATGATGATATCTGGTGATGGGTTCTTTGGTTTAGGGTCTATCCTTTCTTTATTGGTCTTAATACTTTATATTATGAGAGATAAAGATGGCGATGAGAATATTGACCGTTCCATCAAGGAGTTGACAAATCTTTCAGAGATGTCACTCATTATTGGTATTTTTCTCTTTACTGTTGCAAACTTCCTTGGTGGAGTATGGGCCAATGAGTCTTGGGGACGCTACTGGGGTTGGGATTCTAAAGAGACATGGGCAGCAGTGAGTATTTTGATCTATGCTGTGGTTCTTCACTTAAGATTTATCCCAGCATTAAAGTCAAACTTTATTTTTAACGTAGCATCCACTTGGGCATACTTTTCGGTACTTATGACTTATTTTGGAGTAAACTACTACCTCTCAGGACTTCACTCTTATGCAGCAGGTGATCCTGTACCTATCCCTATGTGGGTCTATTATGGTGTGGCTGGACTCTTTGTTTTAACAGTGTTAGCTGCAAGAAATCGTCACTTAAAATAATCTCTTTTAAAATCTCATGTAAAAATGAGGTTTTATTTTCGTCTAAGCTTTTTCATATTACATTCTATTATAATTCTACCATGCCTATTTAGGCAAAAATTATTTTTAGGAAAAAAGAATGTTAAATGAATTTAAACAGTTTCTGATCAAAGGAAATATGGTAGATATGGCAGTAGGTTTCATCTTTGGTGGTGCCTTTGCAACAGTTGTAAAATCTTTGGTAGCGAATGTAATTATGCCTCCAATTGGTATGCTTATGGGTGGGGTTGATTTTTCTCAACTTTTCGTAGCATTAGATGGTAAAGAGTATGCAACGATGGATGCACTAGATAAAGCTGCAGCACCAGCAATTAAATATGGTGTATTTATAAATGATATTATCTCTTTCTTAATTCTTGGTTTTGTAATGTTTATGGGTATAAAAGCATACAATAAACTTAAAGCAGCAGAACCAGAAGAAGCACCAACAGAAAAAACTTGTGGTGACTGTGCAATGACTATTCCCGTAGCTGCAAAAAAATGTGGACATTGTGGAAGTACTAACGTATAACACTTTTTAGATTACAAGGCAACTAGCCTTGTAGTTACTTCAAAATCTTTTTAATTACCTCAGAACATATAGTCAATCCAAACGCACCTGTAACCCCTACAAATGAGCCTTTATCTTTACATTTATCCTCTTCTGGTGAAAATATTACTGTGAAATTTCTATCGAACTTTGCTTTTTTTAATTCATTACGTATTTTACGGGCTAGGGCATCTCCATGTGTTTTCCATATAGAAGCTACTTCTATTTTATTCGTATCCAAACGTTTGGCAGAGCCTACAGACATAATAAGCTTTTTGTAACATTTTTTGGCGACTTCTATCTTGACTTTAGTAGTATCTGCTGCATCAATGATGATATCGTAAGGCTCAAAATCAAACTCTGCCACCCATGACATATCCATTTGTTGTTCTATGGTTTGTATGTTAGGATAGAGTTTGGCTAGTGTGGCTATTTTACTCTCTCCTACAGCATCTGAACCTATCTGTCTATTGCGGTTGGTTTCATCAAATGTATCATAGTCTAAAATAGTGATATCTGATACCCCACTTCGGTAGAGACAGTCTAAGGCATACGAGCCTACACCACCCACACCAAGTATAAGTATCTTAGCTTTTTGTATTTTAGAGAAATCTTCTTCTCCAAATAACATACGACAACGCTCAAACCTCATTAAATCCACTCACTTAATTTTGCTATATCATCATGGGCTGTCATATCTAACTGTATAGGTGTGAGTGATATATAGCCATCACCCACAGCCTCAAAGTCTGTGGTATGTCCTTTTGTTTCCATCCACTCCAATCTTGGTAATCCTATCCAGTAGTATTCAACACCCCTTGGATTATAATGTACCTCGGCATGAAAACCATATTTTTTGTTGCCAGCACGTGTGGCTTTAAAGCCTTTACAAGCTGAGGGGAGGAGAGGAGGTATGTTCACATTGATGAATTTACGTTTAGGAAGAGGGTATGCACCAGAGAATATCTTCTCTACTAAGGTCACAATGCTTTGTTGAGCAAGTGCATAGCCATGCTCTTTAATACTCTCTCTACCATTGGCATAAACTTGAGAGATGGCAATAGCAGGAATGTTTTGCAATACAGCTTCCATCGCTGCTGAGGCAGTACCAGAGTAGGTGATGTCCTCACCCATATTAGAGCCAATGTTAATACCAGAGATAACTAAGTCAGGCTTATTGTCTTCATCAAAGAGCTTAGTAAGTGAGAGAAAGACACAATCTGTTGGTGTGCCATCATCTAGCTTGTAGAAGTTATCCTTTATCTCTATAAAATTTAGGGGGCGAGTAAGGGTTAATGAGTGTCCACAGGCGGACTTTTCTGTACTTGGAGCCACTACAGTGATTTTAGCAATAGGCTTAAGTGCTTCGATGAGGGCTATGAGACCTTCTGCTTCGTATCCATCGTCGTTTGTAATAAGTATATGTTTTTGTTTCATTTATTTGATGACTTTATAGTAGTTTTGTCTGGTATTATAACAATATTTTCATGTTATGTTAAAATGAACCTATAGATAGAGTTTTAATGCAATATATAGAAGTTGAAAAAGGATATGTTATGTCTTTCAAAAAGTGTTTTTTCTTTTTTATAAAGTTAACTATTTTAACTATATTTTCAAGTGCTAACTCTTGCCCTAAGTGGTTTCCTCTGTCGAGTATAGATAGTTTGGTTGTGATTATGCCCATATATGATGAAAGGGTAACTGGAGCAGATATGGATTGTGATGGAATACTCGATAATGTAGATCCTGATATCGATGGTGATGACATTTCTAATGTTGAAGAGAATGCCATTGGTACAAATCCTCGTAATCCAGATAGTGATGGGGATGGGGTAAATGATAACGATGACTTTTTTCCTCTTGATGCAAGTGAAAGTCTACAAAAAATAACAATATCTACTGATAGTAGTGGAGATTACTTTTGTGATGGTATAGATGATGATGAACAAATTAATCAAGCATTGAGAGAAGTTTCTTTAACTGGGGGCATTGTACACCTTAAAGCGGGTACATACAAAATAAGTAATCAAATTGTCATAGAACAAAACAATACAACTTTAGAGGGTGAAGGGAAAGAGATAACGATTATACAACTTAAAGATGAAGCAGACTGGGGTGAATATAACATAACGAGTGATACTTATGGTAATGCAGCACCTTTAATTGTGAATACTAATGCCGCAAGAGTAAATCTTACTTTCAAAAATTTTACATTAGATGGCAATAAATATAATCAACATTATCAAGTTGCTGGAGTAGATAGACAAGTAAATGATGGGCATGATAATTATCATGGCTTTAAAATACTAGGGACAGACTTTAATCATATAGTAAATCATGTGCATTTTTCTCATATGAAGATCAAAAATACTGCCGATGATGGCATATTGACAATTTATGTAAAAGATGTTGAAGTGGATGATGTTGTCTTTGAACATATAGGTCATTCTGGTGTGTATATGATATATACAGATGGTGTTATTGTGAAAAACAGTGAATTTTTAGTGACTGTCAATTCTGGTGTACGCTTTGATTCTTCAAATCATATTTTGGTACAAAATAATCATATTTATGGTGAAATAGAAAAGACTGGAAATTCAAACTTTGGAATCCAGATTACAGTACGTGATGCAGATGATATGCCTTTTAATCATGTTATATTAGAGAAAAATATTATTTCACATACAGCAGGTGCAGGTATCTGTATCGATGCGGAGGATCCATCTAATACAAGTAATCTTAAGATACAAAATAATGTTATTTATCAGTGTGGTAATGTGGGTACAGAAGAAAGTCGTAAAGAAACAGGTGGAATTAACCTAAAAAATCTTAAGGGAACTACGATTATAAACAATACTTTAGTCAATAATATAGGGGGAGCAATTCGTATAGGTGGAAATGTTGGATTTTATACCGATGTGCCAGTAGAGACTACAATAGAAAGAAATACACTTATAAAAAATAATATTATAATAGATACAGTAAAGGAAAATGATAATTTAGCAAATGGGTATGGGATAGATATAAAAAATACGGAAGTAAATAAAGTAACTTGTAGCTACAACAACTTCTGGAATAATATTTCAGGTAATACAATAGGGTGTGAAAATGAAAATGATTCACTTCTTGTTAATCCAAATTTTGTCTCTTCTCAGTATGGAACAGGATTTTTAACTACAAATGATTCTAATTTTAATCTACATTTGAAAAAAGGTAGCCCTGCAGTAGATGCTGGCGACCCAATAATACCTGTAATGAATGAACCTAATCCCAATGGTGGCATTATCAATTTGGGTGCCTATGGAGGTACGATAGAAGCAACAGTCAGTCAATAGTAATAGAGGGGTTTCAATATATTTTATATTGCTGTACCGATATAATAAGCTTTTTGCTATAATATCTACAATAAAAATGAACAAGGATTAATCGTGCAAAAAGAGCCGATGTTAGAAGTAACCTATAAAAAACTAAGTGAAGAGTTAGAACAGTTAAAAACGCATGAGCGTGGGAACATAGCAGCCATTATTGATGAAGCAAGGGCACAAGGTGATTTGAAAGAAAATGCTGAGTATCATGCTGCCAAAGATGAACAAGGGCTTATGGAAGCACGTATTGCTGAACTTACTGATGTGGTAGGACGTGCACAAGTGATAGACCCCTCTACACTTGCACATACACGTATAAGTTTTGGCTCTACTGTAGAACTTATAGACCAAGATACAGATGAAGAGATGACTTACACTATAGTCGGTGGACAAGAGTCAAACCCTACAAAAGGATTTATCTCTATTCAGTCTCCTATGGCGAAAGTGCTTTTAGGTAAAGAAGAGGGTGATGAAGTTGAAATTATATTGCCATCGGGTAAAAAAACATATGATATTGAAGAAGTATCTTATGTCAAAATTGTATTAAATTAATACTTCGACAGGCTCAGCAACTTAAACGTATTAAAATAGAAAAGTTCTCTGAGCTTATCGACGGGAAATAAATGGAGTTAAAGATGATAAATGTAGGAATTGTAGGTGCGAGTGGGTACACTGGCTTAGAACTGGTAAAAATGTTAGTCTCTCATAGTGGCTTTCAGCTTACATACTTGGCGACTACACAAGGTGGCATTACGGTTGAAGAGTTACACCCCTCACTTGTAGATGTCATAAGTCTTCCTGTAGAAAAAGCAGATGTTGATGCTGTAGTAGAGCGTTGTGACCTTGTATTTTTAGCACTTCCTCATAAAACGTCTATGGGCTTTGCTAAAGGACTGTTAGAAAAAGGTGTAAAAGTAGTAGACCTTTCTGCTGACTACCGTTTAGAACTTGACACCTATGAAGAACACTACTGTCCACATGAAGACAAAGCACATTTAGATGATTCTGTCTATGCATTAGTAGAGTACTACCGTGAAGCACTCAAAAAGACTAACCTTGCAGCAGGCCCAGGGTGTTACCCCACGGCTACGCTTCTAGGTATCTTGCCATTCATCCCCTATATGGATGAAAATAGCCCACTTTTTGTAGATGCAAAATCAGGGGTAAGTGGTGCAGGTAAAAAGCTTACAGAGATGACAAGCTTTGCAAACATGAATGAAAATATCTTTGCTTACAATCCACTAAAACATCGTCATGCACCTGAGATTGCAGAGAAGATAGAAAAGGTACATGGTGTGAAGATGAACGTAAACTTTGTACCCCACCTTATCCCTGCTACACGTGGAGAGTTGGTATCAGTGTATGGAGTCTTAAAAGAGGACATAGATCCGTTGGCTATACTTAAAGAACATTACAAGAATGACCCGTTCATCCGTATACGTGAAACACCGGTAGACATCAAAAGTACTGCAGGTACGCACTTTTGTGATATTTTCGCAGCCAAAAATGGCAATGCACTTTTTGTAAGTTCTGCTATCGATAACTTATTGCGTGGGGCAAGCTCACAGGCATTGGCTGCTGCGAATTTGATGTGTGGGTATGATGAAGGAATGGGATTACCTGTGATTCCTTATATGCCTTAAGGACTCACAGCTAACTGTTATTTGTGATATTTGTTTTGTCTTTCCTTGTATTTGACTTGAGGCGTTGTTTCTCTCTTCATTTTTTTAGAAAACACGAAGCAAAAAATCGTTGTGGCTCTCGAACCGCTCCGCTTTCAAGGGCGTTCGCCACAACATAGGCACACATTCGTGTGATTAAAAAAGGAAGAGCATGAAAGAGATACAAGAAAACGCCATCTTTATAGCAGATTCTCACTATCCTCATCATGGCGATGATTTCCTAAAACTCTTAAAGAAGATAGAAAAAAAAGAGATTCAAACCCAGCAAATCTTTTTGATGGGAGATAACTTCGATTTACTCTTTGGACACAATGACTACATTCAAACCTTTGCAGAAGAAGCTATAGCACTTTTAAAGAAATTATCTGAAAGTATCGAGATACACTATTTTGAAGGAAACCATGACTTCTGTCTAAAAGATATATTTACAAATATGAACGTATATGGCAGAGATGAACAGCCCATAGTCTTTGAATTAAATGACAAAAAAGTTGCTATTTCTCATGGAGACAAATATGTAACAGGCATTGGTTATGACCTTTATTGTAAAGTCTTACGAAACAAAACCACACTCACTTTACTTAAACCTTTTGAGAAAGTTATCATCAATCACCGTATGCAAAAACTCTCTCAAAAACATATTTGTCATACTTTTCATAGCTTTGAAAAACGTGTGGAAGCTATACTAGAACATTACAAAGAGGTAGACTTAGTCATAGAGGGACATTTTCATCAGGCTAAAGTTGTGGGCAAATACATCTCTTTACCTTCTCAGGCATGTCAGGGTAAGGTGGCTGTGATTAAAGAGGGTGAAGTAGTCTTTACTGCACTCTAATGGTCTATATTACACTCTTTGCAGTCTCTTTCTTAGCTGCGACACTGCTTCCTCTTGGTTCTGAAGCTCTACTACTTTATGATGTTTCTCAAAATTATTCTCTTTTATTCTTATGGATCTTTGCTACAGTGGGCAATACTTTGGGCTCTATGCTTAACTACTGGCTAGGGTTAAAAGGGGAAGCGTATCTTGAAAAGAGGGGACATATGTCAACAGAAAAGATGGAGAAGGCTAGAACATTTTTTGCGAAGTATGGAGGGTGGTCACTACTCTTGTCATGGGTTCCCATCATCGGGGACCCTTTGACATTTATAGCAGGAGTGCTACGCTATAATTTTAAGTGGTTTTCACTCATCGTCTTTGTAGCAAAAGGCTTGCGTTATGCAGCCATCATTTTTTTGGAAAGTATCTTGTCTGTGTAAAAACTTCCAAAAGGTACCAGTGAAAGTACAGAATACAATGCTGTCTCTTTTAGGGTAAATCCAGCTTCTTTTTTAGCCTCTATAATTTGGTAGATAAATGCAAAGACAAGTAAACCATGTATCATACCTACCACTTTTGTAGCAATAGGATACCCTAAGTAGTACTTTGCAGGCATAGCAATAAAGAGTAAGACTAAAAATGAAATCCCTTCAATCTTATTGATGCGCTTAAATTTTAATAACTCAGACATACTCTCTCCTAGAATATAAATTTGTGGGAGTATATCTAAAGAATATTAATAAGATATTTTAGATATAGTATATGTAAAATTATAAGGATATTTATGGAAATATTTCTACGTGCGGCATTGTATGTAATGGTGTCTTTTCTTTTTATAGCTTGTGGTACAGATAATTTAAAAGATAACATTTCAGAGTATCATATTGATAAAAATATTTCTGTTACAGCTACACCCTATGTGCAAAGCTTAGGTATTGCTACAAGTATCAATGCAAAAATTAACTTAGGTAATGAGCCTAAAGATCTTTATATTTTATTGAGTAATTATGCAGTTAGTGATGGTAGTCTTACTATCAATAAACATCTAAAAGTTCTAGATACTCCTTTACATGAGAATAAAACATTAGCGGATAGCAATTTAAATCTTATAAGTGAGATTGTTCATGCACCTAAAAATGTAGAGTTATTTAACAAAAATATAAAATCTTATTTGTATGATACAGAATATTTAAAAATTAAATCAGATAAGATATTAAAAAATATAGAACCAAGAAAAAAAGAACTTGGTTCAGAAAAAATTTTTTATTTAGATAAAAATGGCAATAGCTCAACACTCGCTACAGTACGAAAAATTGTACAAGCTTCAACTGTATTTGGACCTAAAATACTCAATATTTGGGTTTCAAATGATAGTTACGGTGAAGGCTGTACTAAAGTTAAATGTGTCACACAGCCTATGATAGATGCTTTAGCCAATACATTTTTAAAGGAAGGTGCTGATAATGATATCTATGACTGGGTTACTAATGTGTATGGTAAAGAGTGGGGAGAACACTCAAATAATAAACTTATTGCAAATAAGAATGAAATAACAATATTACTTACTGATATAGAAAATGACAATAAAAAAAGTGGTGGTGTTATAGGATACTTTTTTCTTAAAGACAGTTTTAAAAAAGAGAAGTTTTCTGGTTCTAATGAAGAAGTGATGTTTTATGCAGATGCAGTAGTATTTGCAAATAGTGATGGTAACTGGAATATTAATGGATACTGGGCAAAAGAGATGGTATCTACATTGGCACATGAATTTCAACATATGATTCAGTTTTATCAAAAATCTGTTTTGTTGGATAGGGATGTAACAGATACATGGTTAAATGAAATGTTATCTGAAAGTACAGAAGATTTAGTAGCATCTAAAATACAGCATAGTGGTTCAAGAGGTGTAGACTATAGAATAGGAAGTGCAGGAGATAAAGGTAATACCCAAGGTCGATATCCGTTATTCAATAGTAGAAATACACTCTCGTTAACAAGATGGAGTAATCATTTAGCAAACTATTCAGTGGTAAACTCTTTTGGCGCCTTTTTGCTTAGAAACTATGGAGGAGCAAAAGTTTTACATGATATTATGTATAGTCAATATTCAGATCAAAGAGCTATAGAAGAAGCAATACATAAAATACCACAAGGGAGAGGAAAAACTTTTAATGATTTACAAAGAGAGTGGGGTATCGCTGTACTTCTGTCTAACTATGATTATTTAGGAGAAAGTCTTCCACGCTACAATACAGGAGGATATATGCCAACAGTCTTTAATCTTAGTACGTATAATTTAGGTTCTGTCAATTTCTTTAATTATAATCCACAGCCTACCTTTCATGCTAGCACAGGAACAGTAGAATCACAAGGTAACTACTATTATCAGGTAGGAACAAAGCTTAGTGGGATAATAGATATTAATTTAAAATTAAATGGAAATACTGAAGCTACATTGATTGTAAAATAGGAGAAATAATGTTAAAAAATATACTTGCTCTAGTCACTTTATTTGGATTTACAGGATGTATGGAAGGTCAATCTATTGATTTAGAAGGTAGGATTGCTATGAAGGGTAGTGCAATACATAACTATTTAACAATCTATGACAAACAAACACAAAAGAGTTATAAAATACAAAATAAAGAAGCATTTAATCTAGTGAAGCATCAAAATCAAACCATTCGTATAGAAGCCAGACTCATAAAAGAGGCTATGGGACCTGGCTATCCTGCGGTGATAGAAGTAGTGAATATAAAATAAGTTTTTTTAGTGAGACTCTTTTTTTCTCACTATATTGGCACCTAGTTTAGAAAGTTTTCCTTCCAAATCATCGTAACCTCTATCTAAATGATAGATACGTCTTACATTGGTTGTACCTTGTGCTACCAAAGCTGCCAATACTAGAGCAGAAGAGGCTCTAAGATCTGTAGCCATTACATCTGCACCATTGAGAGTATCTACTCCTTTAATTGCAGCAGTACTTCCTTTGAGCCAAATATCAGCACCGAGACGATTGAGTTCACTTACATGCATAAAACGGTTTTCAAAAAGACGTTCTTCTATGAGGCTTTCTCCATGTGCCATGACTGCAAGTGCCATAAATTGTGCTTGCATATCTGTAGGGAAGCCAGGATATTCAATAGTAATGAGATTGACAGGTTTTAAATCACTGGTAGGATGGATAGTGATACTATCATCTGTTAAATGAAAACTACATCCCATTGATTCTAGTTTGTCTATGGAAGCTCTAATATGTCCATGATTGACTTTTTCAAGAGTAATACTAGAGTTGGTAATGGCTCCAGCGCAAAGGTAAGTACCAGCTTCTATTCGATCTGGAATAATTTCAACAGTTTTGAATGTGAGAGGTTTTCCACATGTTCCTTCTATACTTAACTCATTGGATCCAATACCTTCTATTTTAACGCCTGCATCACGTATCATTTCACACAGTTGTACCACTTCAGGTTCTTTGGCTGCATTAATAATAGTCGTTGTACCATGAGCTAAGGCTGCTGCCATTACAATATTTTCTGTACCGCCCACAGTAATTTTATCGAAGATTATTTTAGCACCTTTGAGCCCATCTTTGGCTTCAGCTCTAACATACCCACCTTTTATTTCTATAGTTGCTCCCATAGATTCTAATGCTTTTAAATGTAAGTCAATAGGCCGTTGTCCGATAGCACAGCCACCGGGTAATGATACTTCACATTCACCAAATCGTGCAAGTAGAGGACCTAATACTAAAATAGATGCTCGCATTTGTGAGACTATTTCATAAACTGCTTTTGTAGATGAGATAGTGCCATTATTAATATATGCGATTGTTTTATCATGTTTAACTTCACCACCAAGCATAGTGAGAAGTTTAAGAAGAGTACGTATGTCAACTACATTCGGCAAGTTTGTAAGTGTAAGTTTTTTATCAGAAAGTATTGTAGCAGCTATAATAGGTAAGGCTGCATTTTTAGCACCAGATATTATAACAGTTCCACTTAATTTTTTTCCGCCAATGATTTCTAAATAATCCATATAGTTCCTATTTTCCTAAATATTTTTCAGTATATAAATGTGATTTTATCTAAAGATTGGTTAAAAGAGAAGTAGAATAAAATCTGAGATAGTATATTATATAATATAAATATACATCACATTAAGTAATATTGAAATTGATATTATTGAGTATAATTAATCTACTTATTAATAAATATGATGTACAATATTATCTAATATGGGTCGTTATGACTTAAAATGAAAGGAATTTATGTCTAGTAGTTTAGATAAACTTAAAGCACTTACAAGCCGTTTAGAAGATAAATTAGAGCAAAAAGATATGCTTTCAGAGAAGGCAGATAATGTATTAAAAGAAGTAGCTAAAAAGAAGACTACAAATATTAAAAAAAAGACTTCTAAGGTTAAAATAGAGTCTTCAGATACGATTCGAAAAGAAAATATTGAACGTGTTAAAAAATTATATACTAAACTAAATATCTCTGAAAAATCTCCAGATTTTAATAATATTTTTATCTATAAAGCAATGAATCTTTCTGGTATTGGGTTAAAAGAAGAAGACTTTGGAGAAGTTAGAGAAGGTAAGTATATTCAAGTTATTGCTATTACCTACGAACCAGATAAAAATGGTAAGAAAAAAGCTAAAAATATATCTTTAGGATATTTTGGAAAAGCAGAAACTTTAGATGAAGTACTTAAAAATGAAATAATAGAATTTGTTTTACGTTGGCGTTATGAAAAAGCATTTCAAAATGTTGAACATTATAAAGACCTTATCGCTAGAGTAGAAATAGAAGAATCAAAACCTGATACACTTTTTTAATTAAATTAATATAACCTACTTTAAATCAAATTAAAAATTTGTCTTGTTTCAGAATTTGAGTTGAGGAACGAGGGTTTAAGATTTAGGCAATATCTTCTTTTGCTAACATTTCACTAAACAAAAATTAGCTACAATCTGATTCAAAATTATTACTTAGGATTGACATGCACCTAGACCTCACAACAGAAGCACTTTTAGCTCAACTTGGATACACAAAAACAGAACAAACACTTAAACAAATGAATGATATTATTCAAAGTACAAAGAACTTTGACAAGTTTTCTCAGCACCTACCATCATTTAATGATGCATTGGCCGTAGAAAAAGGCTTTATAGCAATGTCCAATTCTAAAAATCATTTGAAAATTAAATGTAATGAAGATATCTCTGCAGATAATCTTTCTGCTTTTACAATATTAGTAAATCATTGGGCAGATAAATATAAACTAGAATTAAAACAAGTAGATAATAAAAATACTTATTATATTATTGGTCAACACTAATTGCCGCTTTCAACCCTCAATGACGAGCAGCTCTCTGCTGCTACTGCACCTTTAGGATATAACCTTATTATAGCCTCTGCTGGTACGGGTAAAACATCTACTATTGTAGGCCGTATTGGGTACTTGTTACACTCAGGGGTTGAGCCTTCTAGTATCTTATTACTTACTTTTACTAACAAGGCTGCAGGTGAAATGTTGGCACGTTTAGAGCGGTTTTTCCCAAAAAAGATAGTAAACAAGATAGAATCAGGTACATTTCATGCAGTGAGCTATCGTTGGCTAAAAGAGATATACCCTAATATCGCTCTGAAACAACCAGCTGAACTAAAAACACTTTTTAGAAGTATTTATGAAAAACGTAATTTTGAACGTATGAACCTCAGTATACAACAGTTTTCGGCTACACATCTTTATGAGCAGTACTCTTTGTATCAAAATGCCTCATTAGAGAGTTTTGATGTATGGTTTTTAGAAAAGTACCCAGACCATGAGCTTGTAATGGATGTCTATATGGATATTGCAGAGGAGTTTGAACGAGAAAAGATTGACTATGGTTTTGCCTCATTTAATGATTTGCTATTACGTATGAAGCATCACTTAGAAGAACATACTATACCTTTTTCAGAAGTATTAGTCGATGAGTATCAAGATACCAATACTTTACAATCGGCCCTTATAGATACACTCAAACCAAAATCACTCTTTTGTGTAGGTGATTATGATCAGAGTATCTATGCATTTAATGGTGCTAATATAGAAAATATCGCTACATACTCTACTAGGTACCCCAATGCCACGGTCTATACACTAAAGACCAACTATCGCTCAACAGCCCCTATACTCTCATTGGCTAACCGTGTAATAGAACGTAATGAACGTATCTATCCTAAAAAGTTAGAAGTGGGGAGACATGGTAAGACGCACCCACCTAAACTACTAATGTATAATGATCTTTTTGAACAGTATCAGTCCATTGCCCAGGGCATTAAACATACCCATGTACCTAACGACCAAATAGCCGTTATATTTCGTAATAACTCATCAGCAGATGGTGTGGAAGCATCTTTACGAGAGTTTGGTATAGCATGTAAACGTAAAGGTAGTACAAGTTTTTTTGATACCAAGGAAATAAAGTTTTTATTGGATTTGATCTCTTTACTGGTTAATCCAAAAGATATGATGGCATTTATCCATGTATTTGAGTATGCTAGAGGGGTAGGTTCTGCATTATCAAAAGAACTTTTTCAGTGCTTTTTGTATTTTGGAGAAGGAGATTTTATGAAAGGAGTTCTCTATCCTAAGGTATACGAACTACCTAAATTAAATCCCAATAAGAATGTACAATTAGGACTTTTTGATGATGACGAGGAGATAGGCTCTGCAGCAAGATTCTCTAGTTTAGGACTAGACGATATACTTATGAAACATCCACTCCTTAAACATCCTAAGCTTTTACCCGATGCAGTAACATATTTTAAGGAATTTCATACTCTGATATGTACAGTACATCAGTTAGAAAATCCTGCAGATATACTGCAACAAGCTATTGCATCACCGTTATATAAGCGTATTGTGGAGCTACTAGCTGTCCAAAGAGGACGTCTTAAAACAGGTGAGATAGATGAAGAGAAAAAACGTATCGCCAAAGAGCGTATAGAGCGTAAGGCAACACTTTTACTTAATATTTCACGCCAATATAAAGAACTTAGACGTTTTGTTAATGCTATGGTATTAGGGGGAAATGAATTGAGTGAAGGTGAAGGGGTAAATTTACTTACGGTACATGCTTCTAAAGGGTTAGAGTTTCCAGAGGTTTATGTGATAGATCTCGTTGATGGACGATTCCCTAATAGAAAGATGATGTCTAGTATAGAAGAGGAGCGTAGACTTTTTTATGTAGCAGTAACAAGAGCTAAAGATAAGCTTTATCTTTCTCTCGCAAAATTTGATAAAGTAAAAAAGATAGATTATAAACCCTCTCAATTTTTACATGAAGCAGGGCTCATTAAAGGTGAGTTTGTTGAACCTGAAGTGAAAGAGAAAAAACCTCGTAAGAAAAAAGAAGATTAATCTTTAAGATTATGCCATAAGTAACGCTGTATCTCTTCAGGGGAAGTGAGCTCTTCAGACTTTTTTCGGAATACTTTACATTGATATAAATCTTTATCTGCATCTATAAGAATTGTATCAATATTCTCAGCCCCAGCTTCATGTATTCCAATACTTACATTTAGTGTTAGCCCTTTTACTGTTTCTGTAGTATTCCATTTAGAAATCATCTCTTGTATTCTTCTTATCAATCCAAAAGCATTAATTTCTTTTGCTTCTGGCATAATAATAACAAATTCATCCCCACCAAAACGAGCTAAAAAATCAGAGTCACGTATGGTTACTCTTAGTATATCTGCAACGGAACGTAAAATCCTATCCCCAGTTACATGTCCAAAAGTATCATTAATCATTTTAAAATTATCAATATCTATCATTAAAAGGCACATATGACGTTTATAACGTTTTACTTTTTCTATTTCTTGTTGAAAAATTTCATCAAAAAAATGACGATTGTTAATACCTGTAAGAGAATCAACCATAACAAGTTCTTCAACTTTTTTATATAAAAAAGAGTTTTCAATTGCAATACCTGTGAAGGTTGCAATAGAAGATAAAATTTTCATATCATTTTTAGTAAAGTTATTATGCATTGGTATCATTTTTTCTTTATGCTTATTAGTTGGTGAGGTAATTTTGTTAATAAGTTCTATAGCACCGATCACTTTATTTTCTGCATTAAGTAGAGGAACACAAACAATAGAGTGGGTCTTGAAACTAATTAAAGTATCTAATCTTGAACTAAAACGGATATCTTTTGATGTATCTTCTACAATGGCAGCTTTAGCATTATCACAGACCCATCCAACGATTCCTTCCCCTTTATGAATATGTATGCCTTTTAATTTATCTGCATCAGTTCCCATGACTATTTCAAATGTAAGTGTGTTTGTCGCTTCATTTATTAATAGTAGTGACCAGTTTTGTGGAGAAAAATATTTACCAATGAGATGCATCACTTTTTCTATAACGTCTTTAGGTTGTAATGAAGAGGTTAATATCCTACCTATAGTACAAAAAATATGGGAAAGTTCTTCATCTGTAGTGATCTGAGAAACTTCAGGATAATCAAGCATTTTAATTCCTTTAGTACACAATTTAAATAATTATTGCAAATCATACAGAAAATATGTCAAAACTGTATTAATTCTCTAAGATGAGTTTATTTAGTTTTTTATAAAAATAAAATAAACTATATTTGACTAAAATATGACATTTATTCAGTACACTACATCATCAAAGAGTATGAAGGAAATAGATGAAGTTTGTAAAAAAGGTATTTAGAGTCAATATAGTGGTATTAAGTTGTATCTCAACTTATGCCATGGGAAGTATAGCTCCAATACAAGTACCAATTATTGTAGATAATGGTTTGGTTATTTTTGTACCAGCACCAGCTCCTATTATTGAGTTAAAAGGATTAAGTACTATTAATTTAATCGTAGGTAAAAAGTATGTTGAATTAGGTGCAAGTGCTGTAGATAATGTTGATATCTCTAAGATTACTACCAGTGGTACAGTAAATATCTTTAAATCTGGAACATATACTATTACGTATACTGCCACAGATAAATCGGGTAATAAAACTGAATTAACACGAACAGTAATTGTAAATTCAATAGAGTCTTTACTCCCTCATGATACAAATCTATATTATGCTCCATATAATGAGAAGGGGTATCTCTACTTTGCAGATCCTCAAGAGTTGGAACATGGGCATAATAGGGTAATCCGTGTGAATTATGAAACAATGGCATTTAATGAAAGTAGTGATAGTATAGTCTTAACTGAAGATGCTTATCTTATTGATGGAAAAGTACAATCAAATCCACATTCTGTAGATAGAGCAGGAAAAACAAATAAATTTTATGTACGAACACAAAATGCTTACTCCTTTGATGTGGTAGCTGTAGAGAATGAAAAATTGGTCTATAAAAAAACAGTCCCACTCTCTGTAAATGTCAATGGCACCAATGTAGCATATTCTCCACGAGCATTTGGTGCGTATAATGCAAAATATAATATTCAACTCTTATCAGCTAGAAATTCTGCAGGGTATAATATCGTCAGTATTGTAGATGTAAAAACAGATGAAGTTATTAAACATCTATATAAGACTATTGGCGCAACAAGTTCAACAGTTACTGGGCATGCAAAATGGCTTAATGAAGATTACTTTGCTATGGTAGATAGAGGAAATCACTCTATTGATGTCTATAAAGTCTTTATTAATGATGCTGGAAAAGTAGATGCTAAATATACAAGTAGTATTGATACCATTACGCCTTTGCATGCTATAGAAAGAGTTAAAAATCCTAAAAATAGTGAAGACTTAAATACTTTTTATCTATTAGGAACATCTGTAGATATTGATGGAGGAAAAATACATCCCTTTGTAAAAAGATTAACATTTGATCCTAAAAAAGGTGAGTTTGTTATTCAAAAAGGTTGTCTACGTCGTCCAGATATAGCTAGTTTTAGCAGTACCAATTATACAGGATTAACTCAAAAAAACATTCCTGCAACAACACACCATGCGAATATTACAGCAGATGGAAAATATATTATTGTCCCAGTTTATGATGGAAAAATATATAAAGTAGATAGAGAGACTATGCAAATTGTTGCTTGTGTCAATACAGGAGTAGAAAAAGGGCTAGGAGCAGCACATATTGAGTTCTCTGAATCACTTAATTTAGCAATCATTACTAATCATTGGAGTCCATATATTACAATTATAGATACAAGTAATAATCAGTTTATACTTAAAGGGTTTGTCAAAATATATAGAGATGGTCATCATGATATATATAATCCAGATGAAAAACATTTAATGCAACCACACTTTGCACAGATGAGTAAAGATGGAAAATACTTTTATACATTTGCTTCTCAAGATAATGGTAGGTTTGTTAGAGTGAACTTAGAAGAGGTTATAAAACATAATATTAATGCAAATGGGGTATTTATATTTGATAATAATGATAATAATAGTAGTGTATTAAAATCAGTAGATGTAGAAGGTGCACCAGAACAGGCACACTCTTAAAGTTATAATATTAACTGAGTTCCCATAATGATATATGGGAACTAAAATTATAGAGCTTGATTAACAAGTGTCTCACTTGGTTTTATTTGTCTCCAACTATTCATCCCACCTACTATTTGCCATACATTAGAAAAGCCATTATTTGAAAGTAATTTAGCTGCTGCAGTACTTCGTGATCCTGTATGACAGATAAGAATTATTTGTTTATTTTTATTATCTGATACAGCAATGACATCATCAACAAAATTTGGATTCAATTGACTTCCACCATTCTGATTCCTATATTCATAGATTGCTCCTCCAATTGATCCTTTAGCACGAAATTGTATTCTTTCCCAATCATTTCTGATATCTAGAAATAATGAATTTTTGGGTATAGTCCAATTAGAAGTAAGCTTTATATCTCCATATTGACCTTTTTCAAAAGTTGTTTTAGTATCACTACTTCCTCCACTACCACCACAAGCTGTTAAGCTTAGTATTGTTACTACAGTAAATGCTATTGATGCAAATAATTTCATTGTTTCCCTCTATTGTTAATTTCCCTTAATGGAATTTATAGTATATCAAGTAAATCTTATGATTTTGATAAGTTCAAATATTCTTTTACTTTCAATAAGTCTTCAAATGACTCTTTTTTAAGACTAGGATTTCTCAGTAGATGGTTTGGATGATAGGTAGGTATAACAATATAATCTTTTTGCATATTTACAGTACCTCTTATATTTTCTATAGGGCTATTATCTCCACAGAGATATTCATAAGCCAAAGAACCTAAAGCTACAATAATTTTAGGCTTTATAAGCTCTATCTCTTTGAGTAAATATGGATGACAGGTATGTGCATAGGCTGGTGAAGGATTTTGCTTGTCTAAGGCTTTGCATTTAAGTATATTGGTAATATAAACATCTTGACGATCAATATGTAAAACATTTTTTAACATATTGGTAAGCAGTTCACCTGATCTTCCTGTAAATATTTTTCCCGAACTGTCATCACTACTACTTGGCATATCTCCTACTAACATAAGTGTTGCGTTAATATTTCCCTCACCAAATACGACTTTTTGTCTACTTTTACTTAAAAGACAAAGGTGACAATCATCAGCTTGTTTTTTTAGTTTATCGAGTGTATTAGGTAAAGTGAGATTAGAGCTTTCTTCTTGATAGGGAACAAAAGAGGTATACTGGTATCCTAGTTGTTTTAGTTGGTAGAGTTGTTTAAGTAGGAGGGCATTTTTGAGGTTTTTCATGGAAGTATTATACTCCCATGATTCTTAAAAGTATTTATTTAAACTTTATTCTATATTTTCTAAAAGCATAGGGGTACCTATCGCTTTTAAATGGGCATTTGTAGCTGTGAAGTATGCCTTCCAAAAATCTGTTAGATACCCGAGAGTTTTAGAATCTCTATAAGCATTTTTACCTACCATACCTGTACCAATTACATAAATTTTTGCTCCACTGAAATCTGTAGTATGACCAGAATTCTTTACTTTTTCTAATTCCTTTTTTGTATCTATTCTTTTTAAATTACCTTGAGAATAGAAAGAGGTGATAGAAGAGTGTTCTATCATATCTGATACAAGAAGTACAACTTTATTTTGAGCAGAAGATGGCTTAATAATATGCTCTGCAATATCATCTAGTGATTTTAAAATATCTGAATGTGGTAGTTTTTTGTTGGCACCTTTTAAGGTTCGTACCAGAGCCTTTGTTGCTTTTTTCTTGGCATATTTATACTGACCATTCATACATCCTTGATATTTACGAAGTTTCTTTTTTGCTATATCATGTTTCGCACTATCAGGGAGTAATGATTCTACTTTACCAGAATAAGCTACGTCTGTATATTTACCATTGGCATTCGATGAAAATGATGCAATGGTTACAGCATATCCATTTTTGATAAAATTCATCATATTTTTATAGGTATATATCATGATGTTTTTATCAAGTATTGTTGTTTGGTCTACTAGAATAAATAACTCTTTTTGTATGCTGTCATTTTGATTAGTAATATCGAGTGCTTTATAACAACTTGGCACATCATTACGTGCCAAAATTAATGTTGTTAGTGTACATAGTGTCAATAATAATTTTTTCATTATCTGTCCTCAAAAGTAAGGTATTGTTTAAAGGTTCTATCTTTGTTATTGCGTAGTAGTGCAGTAGTCTCCGCATCTGTTCCTGAATTGTCATTAATAATGTTCATTTTGTGTTGTAGCTTTTGTAGTTGATGTTGTGCTACACGTGCAATATTTGTTTTGGCACGTTCATAGTATGATAAGAAAGCTTTTTTAGTACTAAATCCACGTAAACATTCATAGGCTTCTTTTGATTCGCGTCCAGCAAAATCATAATGCATTCCAAAGAATATACCTAGGATTTGTATAAATACAAAAAGTAACCCTAAAATAATAAAGGTTGCATCACCACCTTTTTGGTTATTAATATCTTCATTTGTAAGTTTATTTGATGCGACAGGTTTTTGTGTTTCACTACTAGGTGTATCTGAACCAAATAGTGATGCCAAGTCCTCTTCTGCACCTTCGGTATCAGTATCTCCAAAAAGTGCACCCATATCCTCATCTCCTGTATTACCAAAAGGAGAAGCATCATCATTGAAAATATTAATTGCGCTTTCATGTGCAGAGGCAATTTCATTTTGCAATGTAATATGTCTAATATATGTTGCACCTATAGCTACCATACCGATAAATAGTAGGGTCAAAATTGTTTTGGTATAAGTAACTTTTACTTTATCATTGGCATCTAAGCGGTTAAGCATACGGATATAGTTTGGTGATTTTTTATCATCAAAAGTATTATCTATTGTAATAAGGTTCTCATCTGGTTTTAAATCTCTCCAGTTTGTTCCACCTGCATTATCATTTTTATACCAACGACGTATTTTTTGGATAAGTGTATTTTTATGTAGTTCTTGTCCTGTCATATGCGTAAGCCATACAAGTAAGATAGCAAGCATTGCAGCTACACCTATTGCACCTTTTTGTTGTGTAGCTTCAGATGCTCCAGGTATAGTGAATCCTGCGAGAACATAGGCAAATCCAAAAGCTTCTACAATAACTAATGCAAATATCATAACCCAAATAAATGTAGGGGTAGGTTTACGTCCAAGTTCACCTACCGAATGTAAGTATGCCTTTGCTTCATCAAAACTTTCAGAGTCTTTGTCTACTTTTTCATAAAAGTTATAGTAGTCTCGACAGAGTCTCTCTTCTGAATAGAACCATTTGTGATTTTCATCAAAACCTTCTATATCTTTAGATAAATTAGTGATTTTCCCAAAAATAGGAAAATTATAAGTAAAATTTAGCCACCAAAATTTGACTTCTTGCCAGTGGGTTATAAAAAAAGCCAGTAAAATAATACCAAAGAGAAGTAGTAGTGTTTCAATTTGATGTTGCATAACAAATGCCATAATTTCGTTCATAGATAACTCCCAAGTTTAATAGTTAAGATAAAATTATATCTAAATTTTTTTTTATAGTATTGGTCTTAATGAACAAGACTAGTTTAGATACACACTAAAATTAATTTTTTAAATAAGTATGTATAGATTTTTTTAGTATATTTAGTAAAGATATATATGTTTTACTATACATTTTTAACTTGTCATATTTGTTATATGCAAGTTGATTATATATGTCATTACATAATTCGGATATTTCTTTAGCACCTATAGTATCAGCTAAACCTTTGATATCAAGACATAATTTTTGTGCTTCGTTATATCTATCATTTTTAATTAATAAATCAAGAACTATATCACTTTTTTCATAAGCACCTATAAACTCACGTAGGACTTCTTTATATAAAGTGATATTATCATGCATAGAGGATAAACCATCTTTTGTATTAAGACCTTCTAATATAGTATTTTCAATATTATTTTCTTCTACATCTGTAGTTTTTTGTTTATCTTCATTATATAAATATTTATTAAATGCAGAATAAAGTTTTCCTATACTTATTGGTTTTGAGAGATATCCATTCATACCAATACTAAACATTTTTACTATTTCATAATCAGCTACAAGTGCTGTAAGTGCAACAATAGGAATATGATCATACTTATCTTGTTTACGTATATGTTCAGTTGCAGTAAAACCATCCATTACTGGCATATTAATATCCATGAGAATAAAATCAATATTTTTAAAATTTTTTTCTAAAAAAGAGAGGGCTTCTTGTCCATTTCCTGCAATGTCTATATTCAAATTAGATTTTGACAAAACACTACTTATTAGTTTTTGATTAATAAAATTATCTTCAACTAATAATAAATGCTTACCTGAAAATTGTGAAAAATCATCTAAATTAATGCCATATACTTCTACAAAAGGTTCTTTGTGTATAGGTAGTCTTGTTGTTTTTTTATTTATTTTAGGATTATTTAATGTATTTAAAAGTTCAAAAATATATTCTGGTGAAAAAGGTTTATATATAACTGAGTCAATAATATTATGGGGAGTATAGCTAGAAGCGTTATGAAGATTAACAATAGCTATTACTTTAAAAGAATGTTTTTCTTGAGCAGATTCTAAAATATGTATTATTTTAGGTGTTAATAATTTTTCATTAAGAATGATGATATCAAAATTAGCAAAATTAGGAAGATTATTATTAAAGGCTTCTTGAGATTTTATTGTGGTATTCATATTGAAATATATAAATCTTTTTTCTAAAGCTATTGCAGAATCATTATCCGTATCTACAATTAAAATACTTTTATTTATAATATTTTTATCTAGTTTATATATTGTTTTATCTTTAATTTCTTGTTTTATAGGAATCATGATGTGTAAATTATCACTATTTTGGCTCTCTATAATAGACAATTTACCTTCCATTAAATCTACTAATTCTTTAGCTATAAAAAGACCTAGTCCTATATATTCTCTAGATTTTTCATTATAATTAGTATCGAAAAAATTATCTTTATTATGAATCTTTAGATTACCTTCAATATTAATAAGTAGATGTATATTTTTATTTTCATGAACTTTTGTATCAATAAGAAGACGTACTTTATTTGTTCTACTATGTTGTATACAGTAGTCCAGTAAATTAACCAATATTTGTCCCAAATAAGAAGAATCAGTTATAATACTATTAGGTATCTTTTCACTCACATCAAAAATTAATTCTGTATTGTATTTTTGAGTACTTTCACTTAATAGACCAATTGTTTCATTTAGGATGTGATTAAAATTACATACTTCATTATGTATAGCTATCTTCTTTGATTTTAATTGTATAAATTGTATTAAATCACTCGTAGCACCTAATAATTCATTTTCATTATGCATTACATCTTTAATTTCTGAGTGTAGGACAGTTTTTTTAGTTTTTTCTGCTAGTTGACTAGTCTGTTCAAAAGTTTGTTTTGCTATATTATGGATATTCTCTCCCATATTCTCTAGTAATGTATGTTGATTTTTTTCTAAAAAATTATATTTTTCTTTTATAGCTATTTGCTCTTTTTTTAGTTGTTTAATTTTACTAGAAGCAAAAATAAAATATAAAATACTCACTGATAATAAACTTAATAATACAATCCATAGGATTGTATTTTGAGTAATTTCATTTAATGGGTCAGTATATATACTTTGGGCGTATACAGATACTTGAATAGATAAGAAAAAAAGAATAATCCAACGTAACATTTTAAATCCTTATGATTAATTGAAATGATTATATCTAAAAAATGTCACGAAAAAAGGGGTATAAAAAATATAATATAGGTTAATTTGTAGGAATATGGGGAGTTATAAAAAAGATAAAAAAGTATTGAAATAAAGGTGTTTTTTAAGTGTTATTAGATTTGTAACTAAAATAATTTTAGTTACAAATCTAACAGTTTTAGTTTACTGTTACTTCAACTTCAGTACCTTCCCAGATACCATGTTTTGTACAGTAACCATGTGCTACTAATTTAAGTTTTTTACCTGTTGGTATAATTGTAAATGTAGTAGTATTATGTGCTTTTATATTACCAAGAGTCCCTGGAACATATGTTACTTGTGCAAGTTTAGTTTCACCATTAAAAAGTGTAATAGACTCGATGTAGTGATCAAAATCATCTGGGTGAGTGTACTCGTTACCCATTTTTACTGTTACTTCAAATGGCTCTCCAGCAGTTGCTGTGCCAGCACATGTGATAAACGGTGAATGTCTATCTATAAGGTCTTTTTTCGCTTCTCTATCTACTTCAGAGATATCTATGTATTTGTTAATTTTTGGCATATTATTTCCTTTAATTTGGTTTGATGAGAGATTATAGCACAAGTAAAGTTAAATAGGATAAAAATTATCTTATTTAATTGTAATCTCCAAAATAAAAATCAAAAAAGAGACGTAGAGCGTAGTTAGGTTTATAGTTTATATCTTTATGAAAATTCACAGAAGGTTTTATTTCATAGTAAAACCACTTTCTCAAAATATTTGCTCTATAACTTATGATAGTCTCATAGTTATTTATTCCATGATATTCTGTTTTAGGGTTCATTATGCGATATTTTTTCTTGCGATGCCTATATTTTGTATTCCCATAAAATGCTTGTTCAAAATGCCAACCTTTATTATTTTTTGCATTTGTGAAGTATTCAAATCTGAAAGCGTAGTCCATACCTTCAACTGTAGTTTCACTCCCGCGTTGTAGAGTGAACCTAAACAAGTTATTTTTAGAAAATGTTTTATCAAAATAGATATTGGTCTCTTCTTGAAAATAGTCTTTGGTCGAATACTTAAATGTTTGTACTGGTTCAATCTCCCACTTTTCATCTTGAAATAAGGATCCATACCTGGCACTTATAAAAGGATGAATACCACTTAATCCAAGTGAGTATCGTGATTTTATACCATGTCTCTCTTTCCCTACATAACGTAATCCAATATTAGTTGTACCCTCATCATCATTGATAGCATTTTTATTTTTCGTTACAGACATATCTTCTACGAAAATTTTTAGTTGTTTTCTGCATCGACTAAAAGGAAGTTGTGCACGAAATTTTAAACGAAATTTATTTTTTTCTTTAGTTTGAAATGTGCTATCTGTACGTACTCGGATAAATACATCATTCGTTTCATCTATATATTTAGTGTTCTGAAAGAATGAATCAACAGTTTTAGATTGAACCTGATAGATTGAAGTATCAATAAGACATGATGTATTTAATTCATCATAACCTAGCCATTTACTAATTTTTATATCAGCATATGTTGACCAGTTTAGCACTTTTTTAGATATATTTGATTGTAATATATCTAGATAGTATGTATTTGTAATGTTAGATTCTATATTGCATTTAGTTGAATTTGTTTCTGCATAACTTAAAGAGGTTAAGAATATTAAAAGATAAAAAATTATTATATTTTTCATTTTAATCCTTGACTGCAAAATATTATTAAGCTACTAGTTAAATATTCATATGTTATATTAAATTAACAAAAAATAGGATGAAAGATAGGATTTATTGACTAAAAATTACATTGTAGAAGATCGATTTTTATCGATCTTCTACTTATGAAGCTTCTGTATATAAGTGTTTCGCTTTTTGCACATGAAAATTAAGACCTATCTCTTTTTCTGTACATCCTAGTGCTAAAGCTACCATTTGTGGCATGTGTAATACGGGGAGTTCTACATCCCGTCCCATGACTTTACCTATACTATCTTGGTAGGTATCCATTTTGAGGTGACAGAGTGGACATGGTGTTACCATCATATCAGCATTGTTATCTACTGCATCTAATAGGGCATTACCTGCAAGTACTTCAGAGGTGTGGTTGGCTTGTAACTCGACGTGGAAACCACAACATTTGTTTTTACTCTCATAGTTCACTGGGTTACCCTCAAGTGCATCTATGAGGTTGTCTAGTGAAGTAGGATTATATGGATTTTCGTGTCCATTTGCCTCTTCATGTAACTCTGATGGTCTGATGTTGTGACATCCATAGAATGGTGCAATGTTAAGGTGGCTCAGTGGTACAGTCACTTTGTCTTTTACCTTATCAAGTCCATATTCATCTATCAATGTATAGAGGAAATGTTTGATTTCTGAGGTTCCTTTGTACTCTAGTCCAACTTCTGCTAACTTTTTATTGACTCTAGCTTTTAGTTCTGGGTCTTTATCTAGTGCATGTTTAGTCATAGCCGAGTTAAGCTGACATGTATTACAGATGGTAATCATCGTAAGCCCTAACTTTTCTGCATAACAGATATTACGTGCATTGAGTACGTGTGCTAAAAACTCATCAAAATCTTGAAGGTGGGAAGCACCACAACATGAAGCTTCTTCTAAAATAGTGATTTTGATACCTAATTTATCTGCTACTGCAAGCGTAGAAGAAAGCAATTCAGGGGTAGACTGCTTTGCCGTACATCCTGTAAATAATGCATAGTGTAATTGTTCGCTCATCTTTTTCTCCTTACAGCTTATTTGTTTGTGCAATTTCGATAAGTTTTTGAACTTCATCGAGATTTTTAATTTTTGGAATAGAGTTAATAAACGGTATACCAGAGTGCCAGTGGATTTTTCCTACTTTCATCATCTTGATAGCCGTACCGATATGTTTGTACATATGTAAGTACCCCTCAGAGTATGTCACAATGTCTGCTTCATCTAAGTACCCAGTCTTTTTCATACCTCTTAAGAAACCTTCTGCGTGACGTGTTGCTACATTTGACTCTGCTATACCACGTACGAACTGTAGGTTATGAAGTTTACCTATTTTTTCAATAGGATTAATCTCTTTTGGACAGGCTTCTGCACATTCAAAACACTTCACACAGTCCCAAACACCAGAACCCATCTCAGCGGTGATAGCAAGACGCTCATCACCCGCTTCATCCCGTGTGTCTACAGTAAATCTGTAAGCCGCGTTAAGTGCTGCAGGTCCGAGGAAGGCATCGTTTACTTCTAGTGCTGGGCATGAGTAGTGACATGCACCACACTGGATACAAAGATCAGAGTCTAAGAAATTGTCAAACTCAGCGATACTTTGTTTACTTTCAGCTTCTGGACGTGCTTCAATATCTGCAACTACATATGGCTTTACAGCAGAATGTTTTTCCCAGAAGTCAGCTTTATCAATAATCATATCTTTAATCGCACGTTTTTTTGAACTTGGCTCAATAACTAACTCGTCTCCAAAGAGCTCTACAAGCTCTAAAGCATTTTGCTTACAAGCGAGTGTTGCTTTACCATTGACTTTAATAGCACATGCACCACAGATACCATGACGGCAGCTTCGACGGTAAGAAAAAGACCCGTCATGCTCCCATTTGATACGGTTAAGAAGGTCAAGGACAAGCTCATCTTTTCCTACTTCCATCTCATAGTGTTTGTAGTATGGAAGATAGTCTGTCTCAGCGTTAAATCTAAACGTTTTTAGTGTTATTTTTTTATTTGCA
>Ga0256827_10000263_pt1 | contig 31475 bp, 26 predicted proteins | sample CV84metaG_FD_185977 | JGI IMG/M metagenome (GOLD analysis project Ga0256827, IMG submission 185977) | Hydrothermal vent microbial communities from East Pacific Rise, Pacific Ocean - CV84 | ecosystem: Environmental > Aquatic > Marine > Hydrothermal vents | place: Pacific Ocean: East Pacific Rise...
TGATAATGATTCATGGTACACCCTCGAACTGGGCTTTGTCTCCAATTGGTGATTGGATGCCAATGCTTTTGGACTGGACAGAGGGGTGTATAGCTATGAGCAATGATGATATAGAAGAGGTTTGGAAAAATACAAAAAATGGTACACCTATCTATATTATTAAATAAAAATATGACATTTTGTCATATTTAAAAACATAAACTGTTTTTTTATGTCATAATATCACTATGAGTAAAAATAATCATAGTGGTAATCTTCCACCAAAATCCAAAAATGAAGTTATTGTAAACCATCTATTATGTGCAACATTAGATGGGTTGAGTGCAAAACCTATAGAGGTAGAAGCTACTTTTACCAAAGGGCTTCCTGGCTTTTCGGTGGTGGGGTTGGCTAGTTCTGATATTCAAGAGGCAAAAGAGCGTGTTAAATCAGCTCTTTTGACAAATGACTTCAAATTCCCTCCTCTTAAAATCACTGTCAATTTAAGCCCTAGCGATATAAAAAAAAGTGGTACACATCTTGATCTATCTATTGCACTTTTGATTGCAGGACACAAAGAGAAGATAGATGAAAAGAGTCTTTTTGTCTTTGGAGAGTTGGGACTGGATGGACGTGTCAAGTCTAGTTCAACACTCTTTCCTATTATATTGTCACTCAAAGAGCAGGGGATACTTCAAAGAGCAATTGTACCACGAGCCTCGATGGAGTATCTCTCTCATATTGCAGGAGTGGAGTTTATTCCTGTAGGTACATTTAGTGAGGCTCTCTATCTTTTAAAAAGTGGTGAGTATGAGGTGACAACAGAGGAGTTCTCTTATGATGCCAAGAAGTTGACTATTGCAGGAGAGATATATTATGATGACTCTACTATAGAGTTAGATTTTGCTGATGTAAAAGGGCAAGGAGTAGCCAAAAGAGCCTCATTGATCGCTGCTGCTGGTATGCATAATTTTATTATGGAGGGTAATCCAGGTTGTGGAAAGAGTATGATTGCCAAAAGATTAAAAGATATTTTGCCTCCTCTTTTAGAGGTAGAGATGCTCTCTATTGCTAAACATCAATTTTTGGATGGTGTTGTACCTGATTTTAGAGCAAAGCGACCGATGCGTTCTCCTCACCATACAGCTACAACTGCTTCGATCTTTGGTGGAGGTTCTCAACGAGCCAAGATAGGGGAGGTGGCTTTAGCTCATAATGGTATGCTCTTTTTTGATGAGTTGCCCCATTTCCCCAAAAATATACTGGAGGCACTAAGAGAACCACTACAAGATAGAAAGGTCAATATATCAAGAGTTAACTCAAAAGTTGAGTACGAGGCTGATATTATGTTTGTCGCTGCTATGAACCCCTGTTCTTGTGGCAATCTACTCTCCAAAACGAAAGTATGTCGCTGTTCAGAACAGGAGGTCAAACGCTACAAAAATAGACTCTCAGATCCTTTTCTTGATAGGATAGATCTATTTGTAGTTATGCAGGAGATAAGTGATTCAGACAAGCAGGATATGAGATCCAAGGATATGAAAAAGATGGTCAATATGGCATTTAAGTTGCAAAAAGAGAGAGGTCAGACTCAGTTAAATGGGAGATTACGAGAGAATGAGATAGATAAGTTCTGTACATTATCTAGTGATGTTTTACCTATATTATCTTCAGCCATTGAGAAGTTTGGACTCTCTTATCGGAGTATCGGAAGTATCAAAAAAGTAGCAAGAACCATAGCCGATCTATCAGGTTCTGTGGAGATTGATAAAAAGCATCTATTTGAAGCACTCTCTTATCGAAAAAGATAAATTTCACAATCTCACCACGGAAATTTGTTATTAATATTAGATTAAACAAAAGGATTAGTAGATGAGAAAAACAGATATATTACTATTTTTGGCAATTGTTTTTATCTTCACTGCATGTGGAAACAATATTGAAGAGGAGGGATATAGTAAAACTTATGATATGTGGAGATATATGACTCCTCGTCACAGTTTGGATATTGAGTATGCAACTTATGAAAATGGACAAAATATAGATTATTTTACAGAGACAACAAAGGTCTTTCCTTCAGGAGAAGTTGAACGAGTTAGTCAAGAGGAGAGAACTCTTTTGACTCCTTATGATAACTCTGTTAGAGTAGAGGAATCAAGAGGAAAGGTGGTAGAGGTTCAACGATATGTTAAAATAGGAGATACTAATATTTTTAGATCATCCTCTATAGGATCTTGTAGTGCAGATGATTATTTTTTTGAGATAAGAATCAAAGATATTAATTTTCATGAAGTGATAAAAGTTACTTGTTCTAAAGAGAATGGTTTTAGTGAAATATATTATGGTTATGATGAGGGTATTGTAGCAATTTACAGAAAAGAGGGTGTAGATATATCAGAAATAGTCAAGGTGAGAGATACTGAACTTCGATAAAAAATGGCATTAAATAAAAAAAAATAAAAAAAGATCAAAAACCCTTGACATGCTAGATCATTTTGACTATAATTGCACTCCTTTTTCAGATGTATTACATCTAAAAAGTAAAGAACGGAGTGTAGCGCAGTCTGGTAGCGCACCTGGTTTGGGACCAGGGGGTCGAAGGTTCGAGTCCTTTCACTCCGACCATTTAGATATTTAACATTAATAATAATTAGAACAGTAATTGATGGTAGGCGTAGTTCAGTTGGTAGAGCACCTGTTTGTGGCACAGGTTGTCGCGGGTTCGAGCCCCGTCGCCTACCCCATTTGGTAAAAATGAGGGTAATCAACCTAATCAAAAAGAAGCGCTAGTGGCTCAACTGGATAGAGCATCAGACTTCGGATCTGAGGGTTAGGGGTTCGAGTCCTCTCTGGCGTACCATTACTGTATATAAATATTATATTGTTGCACTCGTAGCTCAGCTGGATAGAGCACCCGCCTTCTAAGCGGGCGGTCTCAGGTTCGAATCCTGACGGGTGTACCACTTAATTTTAGTCAAAGTTTATTTAGATAAAATTCGACTTGAAATTAACTCTTATTATTGTGCGGATGTGGTGAAATTGGTATACACGCCAGACTTAGGATCTGGTGCTTCACGGCGTGGAGGTTCGAGTCCTCTCATCCGCACCATCTCATGAAAATTATTCATAAATATTTTGTTAGAAAAAACAAGTTATATTCTTGTTAATCCTAATTTTTTCCAACTTTTTACTCCACCTCTATAGTATAGAATCATATTTTGAGGGTATCCTATTTTTATTAGATTTTCTATGGTTTTTCTAGCTTGATTATCAATTATTCCATTGTCAAAAATGAGTAGTTTCTGTGCATTTTTAAAATACCAATCTTTTTGTAGTTTTTTAGCTCCCAATAGAGTGAGAATCTCTTCTCTATATCTACTTCTTTTTTCTAGCATTTTAGCAGGTATATTTGTTGCTCCAGGAATACTCTCTTGTTTGTATGCTTTGCTTGATCTAACATCAACGAGCAGTCTGTTATCTTTTTTTGTCAAAGATTTTATAAAATCTATTACCTCTAGTTCTCCCACTGTTTTAACCTTGCCAATAGTCATAGCTTCAATACAGTGGGGAGGACAAGAGTTTTCGAGAACATTATCTACTCTCTCTATAATAAACTCTTTTTTTTGGTAGGTGAACTTGATTGACTCTATCTTTTTACTTATTCGAACCTTTCCCATAAAAGATTCTGTTTTAGGGATACTTTTTTCCTCTTTTAAGTCTTCTAAGATAAATAACTCCTCCTTAAATGACTCTTTTTCGGAACAGACCTCCTCTTCATTTTTGATAGAAGAGGCACATCCTACCTCTAAACTATCAGCATAAATAACAGAGTGTAAAGATAGTATATATATGATAAAAAAATATCTATTCATTGTTACTTATCTCTCAAAATGGAAGCCTTCATTAGTTCTGCTAGAGTATATGATTTTGCTCCTACTTCATAAGCTAAAATATTTCCACCTTTTCCTAAGATAATTGTTAGAGGTATAACCCCACTCCAGCCATAATGTATTTTGAGATAGTCGTAAAATCTTGTCTGTTCCGTTCCATCAACAATATGATAGTTTACTCCATACTCTTTTATATACTTTTCTGACTCCTCTTTTGAGTGCTGTTGTGCTTCAATAGCAATAACATCAAAAGTATCCCCTAAGTCCCTTTTAAGTCTTATTAGTTCAGGGATCTCTTTTTTACAAAAATCACAATCCCATCCAAAAATTTTTAAGAAAACCAGCTTGTTTTTTAGCTCATCTATCTCAATTTTCTTCTTTGATGTTTTGATTTTGAAGTTCAAGTTTTTCAGTGTTTTGAAATTGAATTCTGTATTTAGCTTTGGAAATGATGACTCTTTTTCATCTTTTTCGAATTTTTTCTCTGTCTCTATATGGCTACTTCTGTTTTGATAAAAGTAGTATCCTAAAAAAGATAATAGTACAACTACTAGTATAACAATTATCCAATTAAGTGTTTTTTGCATTAATTTCCCTTAACGGTTTTTAACTATTAGAATACCAAAAAAACGATTTAAAACTACTTTTGTACTATTCTATAAATTAAATTGAGTATTTTTTTCACATTTTCATTTTTATTACCAAATATAGAGTTATTATTTGCAAGTTCAATAAAAATTGGGAAGAATATATGCTTAATGGAATAAAAATACTTTTAACAGAAGATAAAAAGATAAATCAAGAGATACTAGTGGGGCTTTTAGAGGGTAGTGGATTGGAGATTGATATCGCAAATAATGGACAAGAGGCTGTAGACTCTTGTAAAAATAATATATATGATTTAGTTTTAATGGATATAGAGATGCCTATTATGAATGGGTATGAAGCTACTATCCAAATAAGAGAAGATAATAAAAATATACCTATAATTGCATTAACTGCAAATACAACTATAGAGGATTTTTACAAGACACAAAAAGTAGGAATGAATGCTCATCTGCACAAGCCTATAGAGATAGAAAAGCTCTATGCAGCTTTTTATAAATACATAGCAGTTGCGTAGGGGTTGTATATGAGTAGAGATATTAAATTGCCCTATTTTGAGTATATAGACACTACCGTTGGTCTTAGGTACCTTAACAATAACAGAGTTTTATATCTAAAAATTTTAAATAATTTTTTGAGTCGTTATAAAGATTTAAAGGTATGTGAGTTAGAAGATATAGAGCTAAAAAACACAATACATAGTATCAAAGGATTGGCTTCAACTCTTGGTATGGTATCCTTGAGTAATCTAGCTACACTACTACATACGCAATTAGATAGAGAGAATCTTTGTGAGTTTATAAAAGCCTTGACGTTAGTTATTGATGAGTTACAGACTGTACTACATAGAGATAACCCGAAGATCATACTTTTGATAACAGATAAAAAAGAGGATTTAGATTTTCTCTTGGAGCATCTCTCTTTTGAATATGACATTGCTGTTGCGATAGACAAAGAGAGTGCCTTTGAGACTATATCTTCTGAGCATATATCATTGATTTTACTTGATCTTGATGTTGTTACGATAAAGGATATAGAGGCTATAAAAAGAGAAGAGGTTTCTATTTTAGTTATAGAAAATAGAAAAGAGAGCGAAGACGACTCTTTGGTAAAAGTGGATTATATCAGCAAACCATTTAATATAAATACATTGAAAAACACAATAAAGCATATCATCTTTGATGTTAACAATGAATGTACTATTTAATATTAATTTTTAATATTTGTTTAAGTTTTTCGGAAGTATACTTACTCAATATAAGAGTAACAAAAATAATAAAAAAGGAAAAAAATGAAAATACTGGCTCTATTAACTATATTGAGTGTCATGCTTTTTTCGGATATAAAGGTTATTACTTCTGAAAAGAATGGATTAACGAGTATCTCATATAAGGAGTTATCTGATCTGTATTTAGGCAAAACAAATAGTATCAAAGGAATAAAAGTAACTCCTATTGACAACAAAGATAGCTATAAAGAGTTTTATAAGAAAGTTATCAAAAAGACACCAAAACAGTTTCGTGCTTATTGGTTAAAACAGATCTATACAACCAAAAAACAACCACCTAAAAAGCTCTCAAAGCAGGAGATTGTTAAGTTATTAAAAATAAACTCAAAGGTAATATCTTACTCTTCTAATAAATTAACGGGAAAAATAATTTGTAGAGTTAAATAGTTTTAGTTACTAAATGAAGCCGATTGTTAATATAGATATTCTTTAAATTTTTATAAAGAATATACTTTATATTAAAAAGATATAATATCTGAAAAAATTTGTTCTTTTCATAATTTAATTTTATGAAGGAAGTTAGGTTTATAAAATGTTAAAGCTTACAATACTCCAGAAGGTGAGACTTTTATTTATATTAGTAATTGTTATTTTTATTACATATATTACAACCAGTTATTTTTTTACACAAAAAAATGTTGGAAATTTAAATAAACTTCGCGAGAAGAGTATCTCTATCTCTCTGTTACATACCAAAAATTTATACCTATTTAAGTCTATGAACTCAAACTTTTATGATTTTGCAAATACAGCAGAAGAGGCTACTCTCAAAAAAGCTCAAAAGACAAAAGAGGATATTCTAAAAAATCTTCAAACATTAGCTACCTATGAGGCTGATGACAAGCTAGAGGAACAGCAAAAAGCTCTTGAGGAGTTTTTTCTTTTTTCTAAAAAATTTACAAAGAATATACGTGAAAACTCTTTTCCCTCTACAGAAGACATGAATGCTTTTCAATCTTTATATGAAAAAAAGCTACAACTCTTTCGACAGCAGAAGAATGATGCAGAGAAGAAGCTATTTGATACTTTTGAGTCTATCTCTAAAGATACCGATGCCTTTTTCTACTTTTTACTTTTTTTCTCTATTTTTGGATTAGCAATGATCATGACAGTTGCTTATTATATGTATTCTAGTATTCAGATAAGATTTGAAAAGGTATCTAATTCGTTAGAGAATCTAATGAAAAAGAGACCAGATTTTTCAAAAAAAATGGATATTGAGCAGTACGATGAGATAGGAAGTCTAGTGGCAGGGTTTAATCAGTTGCAATCAAAGCTAGAGAAAGATTATGATAGATTAAAAGAGTTGAAGATTAAAGCGGAGGATACTGCTAATCTGAAATCAGAATTTTTAGCCAATATGAGTCATGAGATAAGAACTCCTATGAATGGTATAGTTGGTATGAGCTATTTGGTTCTTCAGAGTAATCTAAATAATAAACAGCGAAGCTATATCGAAAAGATCGACAATTCAGCAAAGACACTCCTTGCTATTATTAATGATATTTTGGATCTATCTAAAATTGAGTCTGGAAAACTTACTATTGATAAAGTAGATTTCAATATTCACAAGATGGTAGATAACTCTATGGATCTGATACGCTTAAAGGCTAAGAAAAAGAGGCTTAAACTCTCAGTCACTTATGCTAAAAATATATCAGAAAAGCTTCATGGTGATAGTCTTCGAATATCTCAAATTTTGACTAATCTCTTAGGAAATGCTGTTAAGTTTACAGCAAATGGAGAGGTAGCACTCTTTATTAGTAAAGTTTCAGATGATCGTTTTAGATTTGAGGTGAAAGATTCAGGAATAGGACTTACCCAACAGGAGCAGAAAAAGCTATTTAAAGCATTCTCCCAAGCTGATGGCTCTACAACGAGAAACTATGGAGGGACAGGGCTTGGTCTTGCTATATCCAAACAGCTAGTTGAGTTGATGAATGGTCGAATATGGGTTGAGAGTAAATATGGAATGGGGAGTAGCTTTCTATTTGAGATTGAGTTGAGTGAGATAGCACATACTACCAAGATCATAGATCTGGATAAAAAGGGTGAAAAGAATGAGATCTCTTTAAAAAATAGTATAGACTCTCTTACTGGATGTAAAATTCTTCTTGTTGATGATAACTATATCAATCAAGAGATCATTACAGGTCTTTTGGAGAACTCTAACATAGAGCTAGATATTGCTTCCAATGGTAAAGAGGCTGTAGATCGATTTGAGAAGGGGATATACTCTCTTATTTTGATGGATCTACAGATGCCTATAATGGATGGATATGAGGCTACTAAGCTTATCCGAGAGAGGGATAAGAGTATCCCTATTATCGCTATTACTGCCAATGCTATGAGAGAGGATATAGAGAAGACTGCGAGACATGGGATGAATGCACACCTCAATAAACCTATAGAGGTCGATAAGTTATATCATACTCTATTGAAATATACTTCCGAAAAGAGACTCAACCGATTAGCTCCCAAAGTGGATAGGGTCGTCTTGCCTAAGTTTGACTCTATCTCTATAGAGTTAGGACTATCTTACTTGTCAAATAACAAGAAGCTATATCTTAAAATCTTGAATAGTTTTATACATGATTATAGTGATATGGATTTTGAAACTTTGGAGGAGGTTGAACTTAAACGAGCAGTACATAGTCTAAAGGGAATTAGTGCGACCATTGGTGCTCAAGAGTTACATGATCTAACAAAGAGTTTACAAGAAGATAACACATACTCTACAATTTTGCTAAAAGAGCTAAATCGAACCCTACATAGAGTAGTAGATGAGCTTAGAGAGAAGTTAGACTCTACTGTACATAGTAAATTAGAACTCAGTGATACTCTTCGCATCAAACTATTTAAAAAGTTACAAAAATCAATAGAACGCAAGAGACCAAAAGATTGTAATGAGCTTATTGAAGAGATCCAGAGATACAAGCTCTCTTTTTCTGATCAAGAACTTGTAGCTACTATCGCGGATCTAATCAAGCAGTATAATTTTAAATTAGCACTAGAGGTTCTCACTACCGAAGTGGGTTAAATCTATACCCTTCACCATAGACATTGATAATTGAATCTTTTGGGATCTTTTTTCTTACTAGTTTGACTAAAGCTCTTATTTGATTCGCGTCATACTCTTTATCAAAATCATCATGAGATAGATAGTCAAATATCTCAAAAAATGTACAGACTCTATTTTTGTCTCTAGAGAGAAGAGTCAAGAGTCTTCTCTCATTTTTAGTTAACTTTATCTCTTGTGCTGTTTTTGTGAGTTTTTGAGTCTCTGCATTCCAAAGGAAATCTTCATCTAATAAAAATATTTTTTTATTGTTTTTGTCTCGATCCCTTATCTCTTCAATCGCTTTTTTTAGTGCATCTCTGAGAATATCTAACTCTATGGGTTTAAGTATATATTTTATAAGATACAGCTCAATAGCTTGTAAAAGTTTATCTTGCTGTGCATAAGAGGTTGTTATAATAATCTTTACATCTTTATCAACTTCTCTAATTTTTTTAGCTAAACTTAAACCGTCTATTTTGGGCATATTTATATCTAATAAAATTATATCAGGCTTTATAGATAGATACATTTTGTATCCCTCTTCCCCATCATATGCACAATCTACTGTCCCCACAAACTCTTTTAAAAAATCTAAATATATCTCTTGAATATCTCTATCATCCTCTATATACAATAATTTTAACGAATTCAATATCGCTTCCTCACCTTTTTTATTAGTAAATATTAAATATAATATTATTTAAAACGATTATAAATTATAATAAATTAAACCATTAAAAACTCCACTATATTTTTAATTATATCTAAAATATTTCATTATTGATACCAACTTGCTTGTTATCATTGTATCAACAAACGAAAGAGACCAAAGGAAAATAAGATGAAAAAGTTTACACGAACAAATATAATAGCACTAGCACTGGTTCTAGGAACAACAACTCTATTTGCATCATCAGATGATTATGCATTGACTGAGAACTACAAATTACTGAATGATATGAAACTTGCTCAAAAGCAACAAGCACTTATTGTTAGTATGGGACAGACGTTGGAATCGGAGAGACTTGACGTAAAAGCACTCAAAGATGCACAGATTAGATTTGAGCAGATTCTTACAGGACTTGATGAAGGAAATAGTGCTATTAAATTAAAAGGTACATCAATCCCAAAAATAAAAGCAAAACTCAAAGAGGTTAAAAATTTATGGAATGCAGAGGTTAAGAGACTTAATGGATCATTAATGAGTAGTGATGAGAGAGAAGATGCTATCGATGGACTCAATAAGATTATGGTAAAAATGAGTCAAGCAGTTGAAATATATAATAACTCATATAGTAGATTTAAGCAGAGATCAAAATTATCTTCAATTGTAAATCGTCATATAAATGCTCGTAAGAACCAAACTTTTGCTCTTAATATTGTCAAATAACTAAATTTATATCTCTATTCCTTTGATATACTAAATTTATCTAAATTTAGTATATTTTAAGACCTAACCAATAAATAGACTCTTCTCTATCTTCTTCTCATGAGCATTTGCTATATTTTCAAATGATTCAGCCATTCTTGGATTTTGTTGAAGCATCATCTGCATCGCCTCAATATCAATACTTACTACATGAATATCCGACAACGCACAGACTGTTACCAAACTAGGCTCTTTTCTAACCAAAGATGATAAGCCAAACAGATCCCCACCTCTTAATCTACTCTCATGAATAAAAAGTCCATTTTTGTTCTCTATATACTCTTTTGCCACTCCATCTAAAATAACATAGACTTTGTCTGTTATTGTACCTTTTTGGAGTAAGCACTCTCCTACACCAAAATCTTCTGCTTTACAATGTTTTGATAGTTCCAAAAGCTGATCATCTGGAACAGTAAATACCTTTAACGATTTTAGTATCTGTTGAATATCTTTGGCTGTTTTAATCTGCTCTCCACTCTCTTCTCCATTAAAGTTATATACCTCATGAGCTCGTGTAGGAAAGGTAATTCCATATCTTCTATTTACATACCATATTCGCGTAATAAAGCGATTGTTGATAGCTGGGACTTCTCCATAATCAGATATAAAATATCTCATCTCATAATGAATAGAAAACTCATCATATGATATAAGCGCTACCACTGGAGCTGGTTCTTTTAATATTCCAAATGTATCATCTGCCGCCTCTAGTAGAACCTGTTTAACCTTGTTTGGTGGATCATCAAATGATATATCAAACCCTATCTCCTCCCTATGTATAGGAGATGGACGAGAGAAGTTTCTAAATCTCTCTTTTGCAATAACAGAGTTTGGTACAATAATTGAGTCCCCTGAGAAATCGATTAGAGTTACAGCTCTCCAATCTATATTGACAACTCTCCCGTTCATCTCTCCTATGCGTATCCAGTCTCCCACAACAAATGGTTTTGATGAGAGTAGGGCGATTCCTGAAAATAGTCCTCCTAGTACATCTTGGAGTGCTAAACCCAAGACTACAGAGCCTACACCTAGTGCAGCTAGAAGTCTACCCAGATCTGCACCCCAAACATTGGAGGCTATGATCGCAGCACCAAGTAGAACTAAAAATGTCCTAGAGAAGTCAACCAATAGTTTTGGTATTCTCTCCTGTACATGTTTTGGAAGTACATCTGAAAACATCAGAGTATTAACAAATTTGAGTGTAGAGTGTATCAATACCAACCAGAAAAAAGTAGCTGAAATTTTTAAGATAAGTGAATCATCACCCAGCTTCATTATCTTGGAAAAAATTAGATATATAGCTAGATTTGGGAAAAGAATATTTCGTATATTGTGAACTATTGGAATAAACTTGGATTCACTCTTCTCTAAATACAGAAGAAGCTCTCCCGCAATAATAATCACCATAGGTAGGCCAAATATAATTAGCACTCCCCATGTTCTCCACTCCATTGGTAGAGTTGAAAGTAGATCACCCATGATTAACTCTCTTTCGTATTGGGTTTCATCGCAAAGGTCTCTTCACTTCCACCTATACAACTCTTGTATCTCTCTTGGTTTGTAAGTTGATTATAGACCGCCAAACTGACCCTAAGTGTTCCAGATTCTGCTTCATGTGAAATTTGATTAGCATCATTGACAATCTCTCCCCAAATATCATATACAAACTTATGTTTACCTACTATTCCTGCCATAACCTCTCCACAATCTATCCCTACCGATAGCTCTAGGTTTGTATGGTGTATAGCGTTAAATATCTCTACAACCTCAAACATCTTCTCTGCATACTCTGCTGCTCTTCTTGCATAGTCTAAACGAGGAGAGATTAGACCACTTGCTCCCATATATGAGTCACCAATTGTTGTGATCTTCTCTATTCCAAATTTTTGTGCTTGAGTATCAAACCCATCTATTAGTTCATTGAGTAGAGAGATAGACTCTTTTGCACTCATCTGTTGAGAGAGAATATCAAAACCTTGAAGTGTTGAGAATAGTACGGCCACATTTGGTACAGTCTCTGCTATATCTTTCTCCCCACTTTTAACCCTCTGTGCAATAGATTGAGGTAGAATATTAAGTATAAGATTATCATGCTCTTTTGTCTTCTCTTCTATCTCCTCTTTCTGCTCATTTATAGTATTTATCATCTTATCTATATTGTTTGATAACTCTCCAAACTCATCATCTCGATTTAGATTGATTTTTGAGTTGCTTTTTCCTGTAATAATGTTTTTGACACCTATTACCATGCTATTGATAGGAGCTAAAAAAGTATATGCTAACCATATAGCATAAAAAGTGATCAGTGTAGCAAGAGTAGTTGCTGAAATTAGAAGAGCATTTTGAAACTCTCTTATTGGTGCTTCAGCCTCTTTTATCTCTTTCTCTGCGATGATAGACCAGTTTAGTCCCTCTATCTGTAAAGGAGCATAGGAGCTTAGTACTTTTCTTCCTAAGTAGTTTTTAGTAATGATTGTTCCCTCTTCTCCCTCTGTTGCCAATTTTACAGCTTCACTTTTAACCTCTTGATTTAGAATAGTACTTTTTGTAGAGGTAATGATCTTTTTTGCATCTTTACTTATATCTATATGCTCTAACTCTTGAATATATTCATCTGGATCTTGAATGATCATTCTTGAATCTGAACGCATTTTGTAATCTCTTCCAACAAGATATACTTCACCACTCTTTTCCAATCCATCATGTTCCCAGTTTTTATGTCCTGTTGTAATATTATTAATAATATTGACAGAAATTTGAGTTGCCAAGATACCTATTAACTCATTTTTTGAGTATATAGGAACAGCAAAAAAAGCTTGTGGAAAGTTGTGAGATGGTTTATAGTTTTTTAGATCAGAGATCTTTACTACCCCTTTATCTGGATTGTTTATGACTTTTCTTACTACTTTAGCTAGGGAGCTATGAGCATAAGGTCCATCTTTTAGGTTGGTTGCGAAATCAACCCCTTTATCTACACTATATATTACATGTAGAGTTTTTGGGTCTATCAAGAATAGATCATGAAAGCCTTGATTTTTGACTATATCTCGCAATGTCTTATGAAACTTTTGATGAACTTCTGAGTAGTAGCTGTTGTCTGTTGCCGACTCCATCAAGTCTTTTTTCCCCTCTTGAGATGGATTGTCTATTATATAATAATACTGTAGATACTTGACAACATCTTTTCTTGGAATTAGTGTTGTATAGCTATACTCTTCAAGAGAGTGTTTATTTAGTTTTATGATAAAACTATCTTTATAAAATTTTTCTAAATCATCTGATTTGCTTTTGTCTATACCTACTTGATATGTATCCAAAAGATTAAATCCTGCTGAGAATTCACTCATTGCATCAATAACACTATTTTGAGATGAAAAAGTTTTCATCAAATCTCGTTTGTCTTTAAAATAACTCTCTACTTGTTGTGTTCTTGCAGATTGTAGTGAAGTTAGATGATCATACATACTTTTTGTCAGAGACTTTTTCCCATACTGTAACCCTTGTATCCCAATAACTGCAATACATGCTATAGCAATCCCTAATATCATCATTAAAAATTTTGACTTAACACTCACCTTATGAAAAAGTTTAATTTTCCCTTCTCTCATCATTAATTATCCCTCTTTATTTTTGATAGCTCTATACCTATCTGTTTTGGACTCAATGGTACTCCCCCAGCCCGTATTACTCCTTGTTGACCATCTTTAGATAAGATATATTTACAAAATTCATAAAGAAGTCTAGGTATGGTTTTATGTGGAGGTACATCCAAATAGATATAGAAAAAACGAGTAAGAGGGTAGTTTCCCTTTTTTATATTTTTTGCAGATGGCTTATAGCTTGGAAAATGTTTTCTTTTTGCTAATAGGAGTGTTTTTACTTTAAAATTTTTGCTTCCTGCACTACCAAAAGCTATACCATCTGGATCATTTGCAACTCTATTTATGACTTCAGAAAGCTTTGTATATTTATCATTTACAATATTCTCTTTGTTGAAGTCTCCTTTTAGCATAACAGTACTTCTAAAGTAAGAACGAGTACCTGAATTTTTATCAAAAAGATAGATATTGATTTTTCTATTTATATTAGTAAGTGTGTTCCATGAAGTGATCGGTTTTGGATACCCATGTTTGAGAGAGGTCGAAAATATAGCGTCCAGCTCTTCTATCGTAATCTCATCTATTTTATTTAATCGATTTACATATATTGCCAAAGCATCGAGTGATACTTTTACCTCTGTGGGTGCATAACCTTTTAACTCTTCAAAGGCTATTAACTCTTTTTTTTTAATTTTTCTACTAGATACACTAATATTTGCTATTCCCTCTGTCAAGGCATCTATTCCCTGACCAGACCCCTGAAAGTCCAATTGACTCCTAACCTCAGGATAGAATTTTTCGAACTTGGGTATCCAAACTCTTAAAAGGTCTTCAACATTAGTTGAACCCTTACAGTTTAATGTACCATATACCATATTTTTATTGAGTGGTTTATACTCAATAATCCCTTTTAAAAGCTCTGCTTCCGCAGAGCTTTCAGACAACGTCAACACACTAGTTAATAATACGACAGCACTCAGCTGTTGTATTCTTGGCAAAATATGCCCCATACTCACTCCTCCTAAAAATCCCTATATAAATAATACAATTTTAACTCAGAAATAGAGCTTGTTTTGGCTCTATTTTAACACCTAAACAGTTGTTTTTTTATACTAAATATTAAAAATATGATTTTTAAAAATAGTTTTAAATAATTTTAAATAATTTAAAATGTAAAAATTTTGATTTGATATTTTTTTTTGGTTATAATAGTATTATAGTAATAGATAATATTATTAAGAATAGGGAATCTATATGGAAAAATTAGAAGATATTTTTCAAATATATTACAATAAAGCAGTGATATATTTAGATGAAAAATGGATTAGTACAGTTGAAGATTGGCATAATTTTGATTTTACAATGTTGATGAAAATAGGGCTTATTTTGCTTTTTGGCTTTTTTTTAGCAAAGTTAATGAGCAAACATATTCCAAAAGCAATAAAATTTTTAGGTAAAAAGATTAATATATCAATCGATGATGAGTTTACATCTGCTCTGCGTTCTTTTATATTTAAATTAATATTTTTTCTCTTTGTATTGTTGGCCATTAACACTTTGAATCTCCCTGAGGCTATACTCTTTATAGCTTCCTCTATTGTTAAATCTATTTTAATTCTATCTTTTGTTGGATTTACTTTAACGATCTCTAAACTGCTACTATATAAAATGGCAAATAGTTCGAAAAATGATAAGGAGAGTATTCAAGTAGTTCAAGAATCAACACTACCTCTTTTTGAAAATACAATACTTATTCTCTTTTCGGTTATTGCTATTTTTCAAGTTTTTGCTGTCTGGAATGTAGATATGACAGCTCTTTTGGCTGGAGCAGGTATTGGTGCTATGGCAGTTGGAATGGCAGCAAAAGATACACTTTCAGATATTATTGCAGGTATTCTTATCTTGACAGATGCCCCTTATCGTGTAGGTGATGTCGTCTATGTTCAGACTAATTTAAAAGGGAGAGTAAGTGCCATTGGTCTTCGTAATACACGAATTGTGACCAAGAATAATGTTGAAGTTATTGTCCCAAATACAATTATGGGTACTTCTCAAATTGTCAATGAATCCTCTTCCAAAAAAGAGGGAATTCGTATCAATATTGATGTCTCTATCTCTAATGGAGAGGATATTTATATTGTTAAATCTCTTCTTATACAAGCTGCTAACTCATGTAAAAAAATTGCTCAAGATAAAGAGATAAAATCGTTGATGACAGGATTTCAGATGGATATGTTACAGTTTAGAGTTCAATGCTGGATCAATAATCCCGAGGATAAGGGGAGTGCAAAGGGAGAATTAATGGAGAATATCTATCTAAAATTCAAAGGGGAGAATATAGATGTTACTATGACTCGTTATCAACATGTTAAACTCTCTTACGAAGAGGCACAAGAGTTATATATCAAGCAGTTTCCTAATATTGAGCAAAAAGTTTTTATTAAAGAGTTTCCAGATACTAAACAGGAGCAGTTTGTCAAAGAGTTTCCAGATACCAAACAGGAGCAGTTTGTCAAAGAGTTTCCTGATACTCAGCAGGATTTGAGTATTAAAGAGATGCCAAATATTTTTGGGAGTGGTACTCCTCGAGAGATGGGTCAAGCTGTACAGACCACATCTATAGACAAAGATATTTTATCAAATCTAAAAAAAGCAACATCAAAAAAAGTGACATCAAAAAAGGTCAACAATGAAAAGTAAACTGTTCTATATACAGCTTTTTGGGATCTTATCACTCATACTGATTTTACTTATAGTTGTTCCTATATATAGAGATAAAATTCCTAAAAAACTGACATTTGAAGTTAGAGATAAACTTCAAAAAAAAGGTCTAAACTGGGTAGCTGTTAGAGCAAAAGGAAGGGATATTGTACTCTCTGGACTTGCTCCTACTATAGAAGATCATAAAGAGGCAGTTTTTATAGCTGAGCATGTTATAGGTGTGAGATTGGTAGATGATAAGATTTCACCTACTGTGACTACTCCTTATACTATGCGTATGGAGTATAGAGATAAAGAGCTAATATTTAAAGGGTATATGCCCTCCAAAGAGAGTATGCATAGGTTCTTCAATAAAGTTCAAGAGAGCTATCCTCATTTAAAAATTATCAAAAAAGTTGATATTGGTTCAGGAGAGCCAAAAGAGTGGGAGTCATTAGTCTCCACAATTTCACTGCTCTTTAAAGAGTTAGATATAGCTGTTGTAAATATTGTTGACAGACAAGTTAGCTTTTCAGGTAAGTGTCAAACAACAGAACAGGAAGAGGAGATACATCAGTATTTAAACGAGTTTAGAGATATAGGTTTTGTAATTCAGAGTCATATTATAGCTATGGATGAGACATGGAAAGTTTGTCAAAAAAACTTTAATAAACTCTTATCCAAACAAAAAATAGAGTTTGAGATTGGAAAATCAACTGTTAAGGCTAAAAACCAGCTCCTATTAAAGGGTTTGGCAGATATTAGTTTCTTATGCCCTAATGCTAAGATGGATGTTATTGGACATACTGATAATAGGGGTAACGATCTAAAAAATAGAGAGTTGAGTAAAGCACGAGCCAAAGCAGTTATTGCTAAATTATTTCAACTTGGAATTCCACTTGATCAGATGAGTGCAGTTGGAAAAGGAGAGAGTGAACCACTCTTTACCAATGAGACGGCTGATGGACGAGCAAAAAATCGTAGAATTGAATTTAAAGTAAGAGGGGAGTGATATGTTAAATTTGGAGTTAGAGCTAATCTTGATATTAGTGTTGACCACAGTTATAGGTCTTTTGATGGGACGCTTTTTATGTAAAAGTGGTGAGAATGATGAGCGAGAGAAGAAGAAAAAGCTTATTCATGCTTTGAGTGTCTCTAAAAATGAGTTAGAGATAAGTCGAGAGAAGGTTAAGGATCAAGCTTTTGTAATAAAAATGAAAGAGGATCTTATAGCTGAGCATGAACAGGAGATCAATAATTTTAATACGAAGCTACTCTCCTCGAATAGGCAACAAGAGGAGCTTTTGGCAGAGTTGAAAAAGTTAGAAAAGTATAAAACCAGATTTGAATCACTTCAAAATGAGTTTAAGGTTCAATCTAAAACTATAGAGAGTTTAAAATCAGAAAAACTAACACTTTTTGCCGAGATAGAAGAGTTGAAAATCATGATCAATGGTCTCAATAAAAATATTACACATCTAACTAACCATAATAGACAAAAAGAGATGGATTTTGGATCACTCGAAAAAAAGAAAACTAAACTACATGAGGTAATTGAGACAAAAGATAGAACTTATAGTGATTTAAAAAAAGAGTTAGAGTGTGTTGAAGAGGAGTATATGGAATTTAAGCTAAATTATAATCTTGATACAGATCGATTGGAGTCACTAGAGAGAGAAAATACAAAAATTTATCACACCTTAGAGGCTATTATTTTAGAGAGAGATGATCTTCTCTCTCGGCTTAGGGCTATATCTAGTGTTGTTGGTGCAGTAGGTATTGATAAGGTTGATAATCCTATCCCTCTATTAGAGAGATAGATAGGGGGGCTATACTCTCTTCGAGGAGAATCCCCTCTACCTTCTCTTCCATCTCATGTAGCTCAGCCCAAGGTATATTTTGGTCTATATTCTTCTCCTTGGATGGGATATATATAGTCTCTTTTTCAACTAAAGGTTTTTGAGTTATTAATCTCTCTTCTTCTATGTTCATATCAATTTTTTCTACCATCTGAAGAGCTGTAATCTCTCTATCAGGCTCATGTTGTCTTAGATTTGCTTGATACTCTTCGGCTGTTATTGTTGGTTCCCACTTCTCTATAGGTTTCTCTATATATATTGTTTCATATATAATTATTTTTTCTGGTTCAGCTGTTTTGATTGGGGCTGATTTTTTTATTTTTGTTACCTTTTTTTTCTCTTTCTTCTTCTCTCTTTTTTTCTCTTTAACTTTTGTTATCTTTATTTTCTCTTTTTTCTTTATTTTCTTGACTTGCTTCTTTTTAATCTTTTTCTTTTTTCTTTTTTCTTTTTTAACTCTTCTTTTTATGGATTTTATAGGAGTATATGATCTTATCTCTTCTATCTCTTTTCTGACTTTACTAATATATGAAACAGTAGGTTCGAGGCTCTCTTTTGGTTTCAACATTTTAAGATTTGATAATATATTTTTTGCTTCATCTTCAGGAATAATCGTAGTTTTAGTAGTATCTCTTTTAGTCATTATTTTTCTCAAAACCTTTTTAATTAGCTCTTCATCTTGAATCTCAATAAGCTGAATATTACTAAAACAGTTAACCGTAGATAGAGTAAGTAGCGTCTCTATCTTCTCTTTTGCCTCTTGGTTCATTGTTTTACCTGATATTAGAAGCTTTCTATCTTTATAGATAATAGATCCCTCTTTGTATTTATCTGAAAATATATTTAAAATTTTTTCAATTAGAGATATAACCTCTTGGTTTCTATCAAGTTTACTATTGATAAAAATTTTATGCTGAATCTCTTTGTATTTTAAAAGTTTTGCAAAGTTCATAGGTGTCTCTTTTTTTGCAAAAGCTCCAGAGAAATCAATTTGGTTATCTCTATTTTTTATGATAGAAAATTCAATAGACTTTCTAGGAAGAATAATCTTTGGAACAGTTATTTTTGTAGCCTTTTGGGTATGCTCTTCAATACTGTTTTGTTGATTTGATATGTATATTCCCAAAGATAAAATAAGCAGAAAAATAATTATAATAAGTTTGCTTTTTTTCATAAAAATCCTTTTAGTTTAATATATTTATAAGCGGGAATTATACTAGGGTCATATTAAACCAGTATTTAAACTGTAAAAACTGGTAAAGTAGTAGTGCTAATATAGTAGCCTGTTTATAGTGTTTAGGTAGATAAGATATAGATATAATAATAAGTGGAATCGATACAGCGACATATCTCTGTCCATAGACCCCAAATATAGAAGCAAATAGAAAAAAACTCATCATTGTTATTGAAAAAGCGACTATTATCCTCTCTTGGGATGTCTCATAGGTGGCTTTTGCAATCAGTACAAGAGCTATTAAAAACCACGGAAGAGAGTAGGATATAGAGGATGATTCAATTAAGGATGAGTAGTTTGCTTTTGGACTATTGACTGCTGTTAGGATAATATCTATACCATACTTCATGATAATAACCATTGTAAAAGCCCAAAACATAGCATATTTATATAGTTTTTTATACTCAAATCTATTTTCTATATATTTGAGTATAAAATAGGTACCAATAAATATAAGTGTCCCTGTATGTATAAACACAGCTACTACAAGAACAAAAAAAGATATTTTTTTCTCCCTTAGTTCATATGCCATTAGAAGTGTAGGAAATGCCAATGACATTCTAATCTGACCCAAAATAAGGTCTAAGAACATAGGAGTTAATAGTAGTATCCCAGCCAATAAAATATTGACTCGTCTAAATGTAAAAAATGAGTATAGAGATAGAGATGTAAATGAGACTAAATATAATCCTGCTCTATGATTATCAAAAAATTCTCCGATTAAAATAGAGATATATTTCCATAAATACTCAGAAAAGAGTATGCTTATCCCCGAAAATTCTCTCTCTGGAAGACCCATTCTAAGATACTCAATTCTCTCTAAGTAGTTACGAAGATCGGCAAAATCATGACCAATTATATCTACCCACGGAATAGTATATACAAATAGATATGAGTATATAAAAATCAAAACAAAGAGCATAAAGTTATCTATGGAGTTAAAAATCTTTTTTTGTATCTCTTTTTGATTGGTTTTCATATTAAATATTTCTTTTGTTATAATTTTATTTATTTTACATAAAATTTATTGAAAAAATGCTTATTTAATATTAAAAAATAATTTTTTATGTTAAAATGTGTTCTCGAAAGGATTTCAAATTGAAAAATATAAGTTTTGTACTATTTTTTGTACTGGTTGTTGCTCTATTTCTTCTGTTGTCTTTAGACTATTTTGGTCTATATCGAACTCCAAATAACTTTGAAGATAATCCAAGCTATGCTGTTTTTAGTCAAGATAATCGACCTAATATAGTGACTAAATTTGGCTCAAACTTATCCTCTTCACCTGAAAAATATCTCATTTTACATCAAGGTGGATTAGGTTGGCGACCTATGTTGGCAGAAAATCTTATTAAAAACTATAAATATATTGAGGAGCTACCTTTTGATGGCTTTACTACTTTGGGCAATAGCTATACAGATAGAGTGATGAAAAAGGGGGAGAATGTAACCTATAATCAAGTTTGGCGAGAGGTAAATGGTCTAAAAGATCTATATCAGAAAAAAACAGAAAATTTTATGATAGTAAATATCCATTTTCCTGGTGACTTTTGGGATGATGTCGCATGGGAGCAGACGGCAAAAAATTTTTCTATTGTTGCTAAAGTGGCTAAAGATTTAGGTTTTAAAGGTATTGCTTTTGATGATGAACCTTACACCAAAGATGCCATAAAAATGACCAACTTTCGGTTTCCAAAAAAGAGTGAAGTCAAACGGTATCCCAACCGTTATGCAGAGTGGGAGAGAAAAGGGGCTCAACCAAATTGGGTTGATTATGGAGAAAAAGGTCATGCTTATAGAAATGAAGACTACAACTTCTCACAACATATGAGTAAGGTTACAGATAGGTTTCAAAGAGTAATGGAGCTGATGGTAAAAGAGTATCCTGATATTACGGTGCTTGTCTATTTTGGTTCTATGTTTTCTCATCCCAAGACAGATTGGAAAGATCTGTTGACTAGTAGTACAGCAGGGGTGAGAACACATGAGTATAAGGGTGCTATGTTTACAGGTTTTAAAAAAGGTTTGGGTAAGCATAGTTCACTTCATGATATGGCAGAGAGATATGCTTATCGTAAGCCAAAACATTTTCAAGACTCCTATAGATGGAGAAAGTATGAGATGGCAAAAGATAAAAATAATGATACACTTGACAAGAGTTGGCAGTGGTCTATTCCAAAAAAAGAGAGGAGAGATTGGAGCAAGGTTGTCAATGTAGGTTTTATGAGTTTCAATAAGGGACTAAAAAATCCATATAATTTTGAGTATGACACGAGAGACAAATCAACGCTCAAAGATATAGAGTCTGCTACTAAAAATGCTTTGAAGTACTCAGACAAATATGTAGTATACTTCTCTCTTGAACAGAATTGGTTAACACCAGATGATAAGAGATTTCCAATAGAGAAGAAGTGGAGAGAATCTCTCAAAAGGGTCTATGAGAGTTATTAGTGTTGTATAATACGATCTAATTTCAAAATTAAAAGGAATATTTTGTTTTTTAAAACCATAGATTTTTCTAAGTTCTCTAGTATAAAAATAGGAGAGCCGATTGAGGTATTGATGATAGAGAGAGGTGATGAGATCCCTACAGATAGAGTTATAATTGGTCATGCCAATAACCTTTTACTCTCCTCTTCTCCACCACCAATGATGATGCTCTCTAAAGATTTTTCATTTATAGAACTAGATGGAGATCAACTGATCATAGGTTGTGCAACTCCTACAGGAAAGATACACTCTTTTGCCAAAAAAAATGATATAGCAGGATTTGAGTTTGTCTCTAAACTGCCAGGAAGTTTAGGTGGGATGATTGCTATGAATGCAGGTGTCAAGAGTTATGAAATTTTTAATATATTAGAAGCTATCAAGATAGATAATGAGTGGATACCTAAAGAGAATATAGAGCATGAGTATCGTTTTGCTAAACTAGATGGGGTTGTTACTGAGGTTAGATTTAGAGTATCAAGAGGGTTTGATCACACTCTAATGAAGGAGTTGATAGAGTTCCGTTCAAATCAACCCAAAACAGCTAGTGCAGGTTCAGCATTTAAAAATCCAAAAGGAGATTATGCTGGAAGATTGATTGATCTTGTCGGTCTAAAAGGAGAATCAAGAGGTGCTATGGAGTTGAGTAAAATCCATGCCAATTTCTTGGTTAATCATGGAGGTGGAACTTTTGAGGATTCAAAATATCTAATAGAGTTAGCAAAAGATAAAGTTTTTGAAAGATTTGGCATTAAATTGATAGAGGAGATTACTCTTCTTTAATCTATTTATAGGTTAGCCCCAATCTTGATTTTTACTTTTGTGTTTATGTTTATCTTTTTTATAAGAGGTACCATTTTTAAGTTTTTGTAGACGATTTAGTAGAGTCATATTTGCATCTCGTATATCATCAAAAATAAACTCTTGTTGAGATTCACAGTATAAGTTTTCTATATAGTTTTTCATCTGCTGATGATACTCAGAGTCGAGTCGAATTTCATGTAGTGTATCAAATTTGGTTTTTAGTTCATAAAATTTTTTTAAAAACTGCTCTTGGGTTGTATTTTCGTTACGGAACATCCTAAAGAGGTTTTTTGTCATTTTTTCAAGAAACCCAATATATTTTTGTCGTTGATACTTTTCTATTTGTTTTGCTGTATATCTAATGTTTTGCTCCTCTTTTTGTATAGCTTATTGTAACAAAAATAGATAAAAGTAGGAGAGTAGACCTCTCAAAAGAGAGGTCTTGGGAGATGTTTAAAAATTAGTTAGTTAGGTTACTGCTTCTTATAGAGCAGCTTTTGCAGCAGCAAGAGCTTCTTCATAGTTAGGCTCTTCTGTAATTTCAGGAACAGTTTGCTTATAAGCAACTTTACCATCTTTTCCAACAACAAAGATAACTCTAGCCATTACACCAGCCAAAGGACCATCAGCCAAAAGAACACCATAAGCGTTAGCAAAGTCTCTGTTTCTGAAGTCTGAACATACTTTGATGTTTTCGATTCCAGCTGCACCACACCATCTAGCTGCTGCAAATGGTAAGTCCATAGATACTGTCATTACTTCTACACCATCAAGAGATGCTGCTTCTGTATTAAATCTTCTTGTCTCTGCATCACATACACCTGTATCCAATGATGGTACTGCTACTACTAGTTGAACTTTACCTTCACCACCAACTTGCTCATCTTGAAGCATTGGATTACAGTTTACTACTGTTACTACTGGTGCTGTATCACCGACATTAATCTCTGTACCTGCTAGGTTACATACGATGTCATTTTTAAATGTTACTGTTGCCATTTAATTTCCTTAATATTTTGTTTGATAAGTGGATTATAGTTTAAATAGGATAAAATTACTCTTAATTAAAATAAAAAATAAAAAATTAGTAATATAAGCGTAAAATATATATAATTATGTAGATATTTGAAACTTAATGTTACTTTTTCCTCTTTTTAAACTCTCTGCAGAGACCCTTTGCTTCACTCCTACATGCCAACTCTTTGACCCAACGAGCTACAGCTTTTGCCCCTTTTGGACTAAAGTGTGTAGAATCATCAAAAGCAAATGATTTCATAATGGCTTTTTTGTCACGATATTTACTAAAGCTTTCAAATGATCTCTTTTGTAAGTCTAGTAGTACAACCTTCTCATCTTTGGCCAAGTCTCTAACTGTTTGAGCATAGTTACCATCAGCTCTTGTGTGTGAACTTCTCATCTTTTTGCCTCTCTCTTTTCTCATTCTCTCAACAGGTGTGATAAGTATAGGTGTTACTCCCATAGCTTTTGCTTCATCTACAAACATCTTAAGCTCTTTATAAAATGATCCCTCTCTACTTGCTGTTGTATATAGGTTAAAGCTTGATTCATCTTCATCATTGTGACCAAATTGAATTAGGAGATAAGCCCCTCTACTGATATTAGTGTGTTGAATCAGACTCTTTGTATTTGTCCAGTTACGATTTTTGTAGCAGTTACTGGGTTGGCTGTTACATAATTTGTAGCTTTTAGAGCTTGAACCTTCTCTAGCTAGATTGAAAATATTTTTAGGGTTTTTAGCATACTCTTCTAGTGCTGTTCCCCAACCCATCTCTTTTTTTGAGCTGTTGTTGTGTACTGTTGAGTCACCAATAATAAAAATTTTTTTATCGTTATCTTTTGCCGTAGCAAGAGAGACAATAAATAGTATATATAGTAGGGCAGGTATCTTTTTCATGAACAAGTTCCATTCTTTTTATTAAATTTTTCTTATTAGATCACTTTTTGGTTAAAAGATCGATTAATACGTTCTATTTTGTTTAAAAATATTGTATAATTGTAAAAAACAGTGGAGATAAAATGAACTATAGAGCTGAGATTGATGGAGTAAGGGCGATTGCTGTTGTATCGGTTATCCTTTTTCATTTGGGATTTGAGTTTATTGCTGGTGGTTATGTCGGTGTAGATATATTTTTTGTTATTAGTGGTTATCTAATCACTGGATTAATATATAGTGAGATAAAATCAAAAAATTTTTCATATATTAAATTTTATAAAAGAAGAGTTGCACGGCTTCTTCCTGCATTGGTTATTACTTTATTAATGGTACTAATTTTTGGTTTCTTCTTTTATGATAATCAAGCATTTGACAATTTAGGGAAAGAGGTTCTCTTCTCATCTTTGGGTGTTGCAAATATTCTTTTTGGTCAAGGGATCAACTACTTTGCACAAGATGAAGCTGTACGCCCATTGATTCATCTCTGGTCTTTAGGTGTCGAGGAGCAGTTCTATTTTATATGGCCTACACTGTTGATCCTTTTTCTATCTCTGAAGTTTGTTCGCTCTATTCCTGCTTTTGTATGGAGTCTAATTCTTCTATCTTTTTCTCTCTCTCTAGCTATATATTATGTAGATAGTGAACCAACAAAAGCTTATTTCTATCCACAATATAGGGCATTTGAGTTACTTATCGGTTCAGCCACTGCACTTTTTATGAAGAGTAGTCTTTTTGATGAGCTTAATATCAGCGATAAAGTAAAAGATTATATATCTATAATAGCTGTATTATTAATGGTTATTCCTATGTTTATATTTGATAAAGATACCCCCTTTCCTAGCTTTTATACTTTAGCTCCAACTTTGGGAACGGCACTCTTTATAGCTTTTGCTAATCAGACTTCAACTGCTAAATTATTCTCTACTAAATATATTGTTTTTATAGGTTTGATCTCCTACCCTTTATATCTTTATCACCAGCCCGTTATCTCCTATTTACATTTTTTTAAGATGGCGGATAGTACTCTTCTCTCTTTGGCAGTGGTGATGCTTTTCTCTATTCCTTTAGCCTCTTTTACCTATCTTTATATAGAAAAACCTATTAGACGAGTTGTTCATAAGCCAGTCTCTTCAAAAATATATATTTTGAGTCTAATCGGTATGCTTGGACTACTAGGAGCTTCTGGGCTATTTGTTGCAAAAAATAATGGTTTAGGAGAGAGATTTAAAATTCTCAACCCTTTTGCTTATAGTGTCTCTCAAAATAGTGCTACTACATTTCACAAAAATTTTTCGAGGGGCTTTTCCGTTTCCAAAAAGAGTAGTGGTAAAATATTATTTATTGGAGACTCTGTTGTTCAGCACTATGTCTATCCTATTAGTAAATCTCTTGGTATACCTTTTGATGAGGTAGATACTATTACAAGAGGTGGGTGTGTTCTTCTCAAAGATGTTGAGTTTCAAGACCCTTACCAACTCTCAGATATATCCTGCTCTTCTCTGCGTAAAAAACTCTACTCTATAAAGAAAAAATATGAATATATTGTTATCTCTCAGAGTTGGAGTACCTATGATGAGAATATATTAAATAGTAATAGTCAAGATACGATTAAAAAATGGGAATCTTTTATTGATGAGACACTTAAATTTATAGAGCCTTTGGCTCAAAAAGTTATTATTATTGGGTTACATCCAGAAGTGAGTGGAACACTGAGTCTAAAGCCTACAATATTTTTGACACAAGCAGAGTATTTATCCAAATTAGAAGGGTTAAAGATTACAAATATTAAGGAAATAAATAAAAATAGAGGCTTTTTTAATAAGTGGAAAAGTTCAAAAGTGGAGATACTTGAACCACTCAATCTTTTTTACCAAGGAGAAAAGGCTAGACTTCATAATGGCAAATTCTCTTTTTTTAGTGATAAACATCACCTTGCTAAATCTAGTACAGATTATGTTGTAGATGAACTAAAAAAACAGAATATAAAAAAATGATTTTTAACTATTTATAATCTAAAAAAATATATACTGTTAAATATTGTTTGGCAAACAGTATGATATTTAAAAAAGGATAGATCATGAAAATTGCATATATTATACTAATATTTTTTATAACAGCAATTACATTAGATGCCTCAACAGTTTATTTTAATGGTGAGGATGGAAGATCAGATAGTTGGATTGCAGATGGCGAAGGTGTAATCCAAAATATCTATAATGAAGAGACAGAAAGTAGAGTTATCAGTCTCGCCCCTGGAACTTATGATATAGGTCTTGGAGATCGGAGTTGGAACAATACTACACAGAGGATACTCTCTTGGAATATGAATATCACTGGGAGATATACAATATATGTAAGTGTTAACACAACGATGGGACATAGATGGCTTTTTTATAATGACCTAAATGTTCATGTAGGATTTCATGGAGCAGGTATCTTAAATGGTTTCGGAGGTGTTCAATCACACAACGGAACTTGGCAAAAAGTAGTTTTAGATTTAGATAGAGAGTTACAAGATACTGAACCTGATAATCGTATTATTTCAGTAGATGGTATGAGATTTGCTGGTGGTTTAGGATTAATAGATAATATAACACTGGATAATCCAACAAGAAAAATTTATGAAGATGCAAGTAGTGGTGCTGGAAATTGGCAAATTACAGATAATACACCTACTGGGGCAACAGCCACAGTTATTTTTGATGATGAAGAGGTTACTCTAAATGGGAATGGCAATCCATTTGTAACTGTATATAATGATAATGTAATACAACTCCACGGTTCAGGGCAAGATAATGCATTTACTATAGGAGCTGTAAATGGTGCAGATGCGTGGAATGACATAAATAATACTGTTTTACAATGGAAGATGAGAAATAGTGCTACATTTACAGTTTTAGTACATGTTTTGACTGAAGATGGAGAGAAAGATCTTGTCTATACTCCTGATCGCAGTCCTGATCAAGGATTGAGTGCAAATGGATTAGAGATTCATCACTGTTTAGGTTGGTCAAGAAATGGAAATGGAGTACCATATAGTGATAGTACAGATGGAAGATGGATAACATATACACGCGATCTAGTAGAAGATCTGCATGATTATGATCCTGATAACAAGATTATTGCAGTTAATGGTATGACTATTAGAGGAGATACTTTATTAGATGATTTATTGCTTTTTCCTGCTGATAAGATAAGTTATAACTACCCTAATTCTGAGAGAAATGTCTATATGGAAGATGCAGAAGATGAGACTATAGATGGATGGGAAGTATTAGAAGGTGAAGCAGATTCTATTACTAATATCTATGATGAAGAGATAGAGAGTAGAGTTATACAGCTCAATGGTGGAGGTTCATATAGACTAGGAGATATAGATGGTGATGGTGCGTGGAATCATACCCATCATAAGAGTATTGCATGGAGAATGAGAACTACCAATGAGTATACTATCTATGTAGCTGTGCAGACAACATTAGGTTTAAGATACCTATTCTATACATTTAGCCCCAATAGAGGACTGTTACATGGATTTGAAAACGGTATTCATCATGGTCTAGGAGACGCGACTATTAGTGGACGATGGAGAACAGTAACTAGAGATCTGGAGAGAGATCTAAAAGATGCTGAACCTGAAAATGAGTTAATCTCTATCAATGCGTTTATTTATAACGGTGGAGATGGTGGTCGAATCGATGACATTATCTTATATACTCCAGAATCGACTCTATATGAAGATGGAGAGAGTGGTGTTGATGGTTGGTTTGTATCAGATGATACTCCTGCTGGAGCGACTATTACCAATATAGCAGACAATGATAATCAAGGTAGACATCTACAGGGAAATATCATTAGCCTAACAGGTACAGGAGCAGATAATGCTTATAGATTGGGTGCAGTCACAGGAGATAATGCTTGGGCAAACAGCAACCAAAAGATAGTTCAGTGGCGTTTTAGAAACTTTGGCCCTGAAGTAGAGGTCATAGACCCAAGAGGTATTATCCGAGATCCTGAAGCGTTTGAGTTTAGAGTCTCTGTGGAGACTACTGATGGAGCTAGAGATCTAGTATATACACTTGGTGCAACGCATTTAGGTCTTATCGAGGGAGGAACCACTATCCATCATGGTTTAGGTGATGATAGAATCAGAGGCTCTGTCTGGGCAGGAGATGATCCTATGAATGAGCTGGGACTTTGGCAGACTATTACACGAGACTTAGAAGAGGATCTTAGAGACTTTGATACTCATAATACTATTTTGTCTGTTAATGCTATCCAAGTGAGAAATAGTGGATTAGTTGATGATATTAAGATGCTAAATAACGCTGTTGAGTATGAGAATAACTCTCTTGTAAATATGTATGAAAATGCTGAAAATGGAAATACAGAAGGTTGGTCACTCTTCTCTAATGATTCAGGGACAGCTACTATTACCAATGTAGAAGATCCTGATAAGCTAGGAAGAGTTATCTCTTTACAAGGTGTCGGCAGAGGTGATGGTTATGTGTTGAGAGATGGTGTAGAGGCTTGGAATGATAGCGAAAACAGTATCTTGAGATGGAGTATGAAGTATGCTGAAGAGTTTACACTTTATATCTCTGTAGAGACGAGTAATGGGCGACGATACTTGACCTATACACCTATCGATGAGGATAGAGGAATAAGTGGTGAGTATATTCGTCTAGGGTTAGGAGTTGATGCAGATAATGGAGAGTGGCAGACCTTTACACGAGATCTTCAAGCGGATATTGAGAGTCAAGAGGCAGATAATGAGCTAATCTCAATTAACTCCTTTATTATTCGTGGTTCAGGAAGAGTTGATGATATTCAGACTATTGCAAATATGAGTGTTCCTATAGAGGATACCATTCGTCCTATTATTACACTACTTGGATCTCCCACGGAGAGTATTGTGTTAGGTAGTAATTATGTTGATGCAGGAGCAGTTGCAACAGATAGTTTGGATGGTAATATCTCATCTCGTATTGTAGTTGTAAATCCTGTAGATAGTAATGTCGCTGGAACTTATACTATAACATATGATGTCAATGATACAGCAGATAATAGTGCAATTCAAGTGACTCGTGTGGTGACTGTTTTATCTGAACCAGATCCAAATATACATGTTTATGAAGATGCAGAAGATGGCACTACCGATGGGTGGTCAGTCTATGCAAATAGTTCAGGCACAGCAACTATCACAAATGTCATGGATAACGATAAAGGAGATCGAGTAATCGAACTCAATGGTGTAGGTATAGGTGATGGTTATGGACTAGGAGTTGTAGCGTGGTGGAATGATAGAGATAATAATAGTATTCGATGGAGTATGAACTACAGTGAGCAGTTTACGGTATATATCTCTGTACAGACCACAAATGGCTACAGATATTTGATCTATAGACCTCTCAATGAGAATGGTGGACTCAGTGGAGAGTCTATTAGTGTGGGAATTGGAACAAATGCTTCCAATGGGGAGTGGCAAACATTTACCCGAAACCTTGCACTAGATATCTCTAATGCTGAAGCAGGAAATGAGCTGATAGCTATCAACAACTTTTTGATTCGTGGTTCAGGTCGTGTTGATGATATTGAGACACTAGAGCTACAAGGAGAGGGTGATGGTAATATTGAAGATGAAGATCATCACTTTTATGAAGATGCAGAAGATGGCACTACCGATGGGTGGTCAGTCTATGCAAACAGTTCAGGGACAGCGACTATTACAAATGTCGTAGATAACGATAAAGGAGGTCGAGTAATCGAACTCAATGGTGTCGGGATAGGTGATGGTTATGGACTAGGAGTTGTAGCATGGTGGAATGATAGAGATCATAATAGTGTTCGATGGAGTATGAACTACAATGAGCAGTTTACGGTATATATCTCTGTACAGACCACAAATGGTTACAGATATTTGGTCTATAGACCTACAGATGAGAATGCTGGACTTAGTGGAGAGACTATCAGTATCGGTATTGGAACAGATGCTTCTAACGGGGCATGGCATACATTTACTAGAAATATAGCACTAGATATCTCTAATGCTGAGGCAGGTAATGAGTTAATTGCTATCAATAACTTCTTGATTCGTGGTTCGGGTCGTGTTGATGATATATTGACTCTAAATCAGTAGATTTTAAAGGATAGAATTATGAAAAAAAAAATTATAATATCTGTTCTATTATTTGGTTTAACAGAATTAACCTTTGCAAATAAGTATCATTTAAATCTATTGAGTGATACTACACCAGATCTATCATCTATAGAGGCTTTTGGTCATGATATAGGTGATAGATGGGAGACTAACAATGAGAAAGCTATAGCTTTGGGCTATTGGCTTGGTAAACTTTCAAAGTATGGATCTCCTCTATACTTCTCAAGGCAGTGGGATGATCCTATTGCCTTTTTGAATAGTAACTCTTATGGTATGTGTAGTGATATGACCCTTCTTCTCAATGCTATGGGTGAGGGGGCATTGGGTTTCAATGGAAGACATCATGAGTTGGGTTATCTTGATGACCCTATCTCTCATACTGTTCCTGAGTTGGAGTATGATGGAACATTACACTTTATAGATCCTAG